>PPYE01337887.1_pt1 | contig 196972 bp, 167 predicted proteins | sample 1559881 | NCBI WGS metagenome assembly PPYE01 (sample SAMN08240022, study PRJNA423297) | Human gut metagenome, whole genome shotgun sequencing project.
AAGGTACTCTCAATATAATAAAATCATCACATACACTCTTAAGAAAAGAAGAAAGCATTATCCAACCAGGTCTTTCATTTGAACGATAATCGAATTCATCTAATAAATCTACAGAAGATATAGGTCTATAAATCTCTCGCCAATAATACATATAGTCATCCGTATCTCCACCTATCTTATAACTAAATATATTAAGAAATATTAGTAATCCAATAAATATATAAAAAACAAGAAGCTTAGATTTATTATAATTATGTATATCATACACATAAATACAACAAATCAACAAAAATACAATAATAGCATAAAGCATATTCTAAAATTTTAAACAAGCAATTTTGATTTCAACAAAGCTCCCCCCGCACAAAATTCTTTAATTCCAAACATTAGGCCAAAAGCAATATATGAGCACACCGCAGACATCACACCTATTATCAGTTGAATAAACAAAGGAAGATCAATATAAGAAATTATTGCATAAACAGCTAAAGCCATTAAGGCAGAAATAAAAAATATTGGCAATATATTTCTAGCTTGCTCTACATATCCTGTACGAATGACCTTTTTTACAAAATATATAATTATCAATATATCAGCGAAACTATAAAGAACCATTCCCCAACAAAGTATAGTAACCCCAAAAGGCAAAGTAAAAAATAATATCAATAATGCTATTGCTTTCTTTAAAATCTCAGCTTTCAAAAAATAATCAGAACGCCCTTTCACATTTAGCATCTGATTATTAATCATCATAACAGGACACCACATATAGGCAAAAGATAGTATTGCCAACAATTTCGCAGAAGGTAACCATTTATCAGTAAGCAAAAAAGAGACCAAAGGTTCAGATAAGGTAGCAATAAGCATCATCAATGGAAATACCACTATACTAGCCATTCGTAAATACTGGATAAAAGAAGCATTCAGTTTTTCATCATCATCTTGACTTTGGCATTGCATAGGATAAATAGCTCTTGTTATTATACTCACAATATTGCTAGATGGGAAAAGCGCAAATTGATTGGCTCGATTATATAAACCAACATCCATAGATGAATATTTTTTACCAATCACAAGACTATACAAGTTCGTATAAATTGTATGCATTAATCCTGACAATAATAATTTTGAACCAAATGAGAATAAAAACTTAAACGATGTCCAGGAAAAACACCTTTTAGGCATCCAACCAGCAAAAACGAACAGCAAAATTGTGTTTAGTGATGAATTTACTAAAGATTGAAAAACTAAAGCCCAAACCCCATAACCTATATAAGCCAAATAGACACCAATTGCTCCACTTATAAACACTGAAAATAAAGAGGCCTTCGCTAGAGTCTTAAAATCAAGCAATATAGTTAATTTAGCTCTTTGTACTATTGATAGTCCATTTATAATCAAGTTTAGTCCTATCCATCTGGCTACAAGACTTAGCCGAGGCTCTTCATAAAAAGAGGCTATAGCTGGCGCAAAGGCATAAAACAAACCATATATCAATAATGCAATAACTATATTAAAATAAAAAACAGTTGAGAGATCCTCTTCCGTCCTATTCTTCCTTTGAATTAATGCATTTGAAAAACCACTATCTATAAATGTTTGAGCTATCGCTAAAAAAATACTTAACATCGCTATCAAACCATACTCTGAAGGCAATACAAAACGAGCGATAAGAATACTAAGAATAAACTGAATACCCTGAACTGAAAAACGTTCGATTGCACTCCAAACTACCCCTTTTATAGCCTGCTTTCTTACTAAAGAAGACACAATAAGTTCCTATATAATATTTAGATTAAAAATCGTATTTGAATCTCTTATTTATTATACATATCTTCATAATACCTTTGGTACTCTCCGCTGGTCACCTGATCCATCCAATCTTGTTTATCCAAATACCAACGCACTGTCTTCTCTATACCTTCCTCAAACTGCAAGAATGGTTCCCAACCCAGCTCTTTCTGTAGCTTAGTGGAGTCGATGGCATACCGAGCATCATGCCCCAAACGGTCAGTTACATAAGTGATGAGATACATATCCTCTCCTTCCCTACGTCCCAACAAACGGTCTACAGTACGAATGACCACCTTGATGATATCAATATTCTTCCATTCATTGAAGCCCCCTATATTATAGGTATCCGCAATCTTACCCTGATGGAATATCAAATCAATGGCACGGGCGTGATCCTCTACAAACAACCAATCACGCACATTCTCGCCTTTGCCGTAAACAGGAAGGGGTTTGCGATGACGAATATTATTAATGAATAAGGGAATCAGCTTCTCCGGGAACTGATAAGGACCATAATTATTGCTACAATTAGTCACGATAGTCGGCATCCCATAGGTATCGTGGAACGCACGAACAAAATGGTCACTGCTGGCCTTACTTGCGGAGTATGGACTATGTGGGTTATACTTGGTATCCTCATAAAAGAAATCCTTTCCGTAAGCATGGTGATGTCCACCCGAGGAAGCAGTAGTGGTAAATGGCGGTTCTATTCCCTCCGGGTGGCTCATGGTTAACGCACCATAGACCTCATCTGTCGAGATATGGTAAAACATCTTACCTTCATATTTTTCAGGTAGCGATTCCCAATACAATTTGGCCGCTTGCAACAAGGAAAGGGTTCCCATCACATTCGTTCGAGCGAAAGTGAACGGATCCTTGATACTCCGATCCACATGGCTTTCTGCTGCCAAGTGGATAATACCATCGATTCGCTCCTCTTGCATCAGTTTATAAAACGCCTCGAAGTCGCAAATGTCCATTTTCACGAACTTATAATTGGGCTTATCCTCGACATCCTTCAAGTTTGTCAAGTTGCCGGCATACGTCAACTTGTCCAAATTGATGATGTTATACTCGGGATATTTATTTACAAACAGGCGAACCACGTGACTGCCGATAAAGCCCGCTCCACCAGTTATTACTATATTTCTCCTTGGCATGATTCTGTTTATTTGTTTTTGCAAGTACTCAATCACTTCCACCTTGCTTTATATCAGCAAGATAAAAGCTCGAGTTTTTTGTTTTTAAGTGATTTTTCTTTCTATTGCTCACAGTAAACTCCCTCAAGGAGACCCGCATAGTCCTAATTTCCGTGCATCATTTCACGGATCAGACCGGTCAACCAGTTCTTTAGGTGAAGGTCATGAGACTTTCCGGTTTCAATCAAGGTGTGGAACCAGGCCGTCATCTCAATACCGCGCTCACTGCCATTGTGAAGCCGATTCTTCCGGCCTACTGTGAACGGATGGATAGCGCACTCCGTCGACATGTTTTCTATTGAGTAGTCTCCGCTCTCGCGATATCTCTACAAGTCATCCCAACCGTTTAGCATATAGCGCCTTGTCCATCAGATCGCCAGAGCCCACGCCATCGCCAGACAACAACCCTGTCGCCTTTTCTCTCAAAGATTCCAAGATCTCCGTGACATCACATCTCATCCTTCTCTAGCAAGTCTCTTCCGCAGACAAACCTTTCAACAGACATTCAGCCTCGACAAGATACAAACGACCTATCTGAGTCACGAACCAACTAGCCAGACTGTCCCGCGCGGCTTCCTCGGCATATTTGAACCGAGCCCTTACATGCGCCCAACATTGAAGATGTTTCAGGTTCGGATTGTTCTTTGCCAAGTGTTTATAGACCGAGTAACTGTCGGATTGTATCGCTCCCGAGTAGTCCACCAGGAACGTCTTGATCCTGAATAACTTCGATTTCAAGTGGACCTGAAGAGGCCTCAATAGCCTCGCACCGGCGTGAAGCCAATTCATTCGAGTGTTCTCCGACACTTGAAAGCCGTCATAGAAAATAAGCAATTGAGTGCTTACAATTTTTTCTGTAAGGTTATCACTGTTGTTTTCCCCTAAAAAACGAAGTATATCTTACTTTCCCAACGAAGTATATATTCTCGGGCACATGAAGTATAATTAGCATCCGATTGTCCACCCTTCGATCGTCCTCTTCTCCGTATCGAAATTTATCCCCACCTTCACCACCGGAAGGCCACAGAGGGCAAAGCGTTCTGCGTAGTCCATCAAGTCGATCTGATCCATGGCGACATCGGCGGAACTATCGATCTTCAACTCCACGACATACAACGTGGCGGGCGTACGAAGCACCATGTCCACACGTCCCTTGGGAGTACGTACCTCTACATCCACGTAATTGCCGATCAGTGTGAAAATGACATAGAGCAATTGCTGATAATGCCCCTCGTAATGCGTGTTATCGCAATAGGGGATCGTGGAGAGATAGGTTCTCAACAGGCACAATCCGCCTTCCATATCGCCATTATAGATCTTCTCTGCCATCTTTGCTACCATCGTATTCAGTTCTGCGGGACGTTGCACATAGTTCGGCAACAAGCTACGCATCAAACCGATCCGAACCTCCTTATTCGGAATATCCAGCTTATAAAGATTGCCGAAGCGGGAATACCCCTTGATCGTAATATAGCCGCTTTGATAAAGCAACGGCGTGATACTTGTCATACGCTCCGTCGGAGCGTCGAAGTCGGCTGCTACACATTCTCGATCTCCGATCTCTTGTGGGATCACCTTGAACTTACGCAGCATCTCAATCAAGTAGGTCGGCGTTCCACTACCAAACCAATAAGAATCTATCCGTCCGTCCGCCAAGGCATTTAGCAAACTGAACGGATTGTATATATCCGGAGACGGCCAAGTAAAATGATAGCCGTCGTAATTAGACTTTAAAGCTTCCAATGCCTCCTCAAACGATACCTCCAAGCTATTCGCCAGGCGACCGACACCCTCACGCATCTGCTCACGTATCTCCTCCTCTGTGATACCGCATAAGGCGGCATACTCGGGAAGCATACTGATATTCTTGATATTGTTCAACTCACTGAAGATACTTAGTTGCGAGAACTTCGTGATACCTGTCAAGAACACGAAACGCAAGTAGGGGTCGCAGGCTTTTAACGGGCTGTAGAAGTTACGCATCACGTTACGGAGCACCGGCAGGTTCTCCTCCTCATGCACCACGTCCAGAAGTGGAGCGTCGTACTCATCGATCAAGACAACTACTTTCTGACCGGTCTGCTCGTAAGCGCATTTGATCAAATTCGTCAAGCGTAAATTAGCGTCTTCCGAATCCATATTCAAGCCATACCGCCTCTCCATATCAGCCAGTTGGAACAAGAGATAACGATTCAGTTGCTCCTTGTCCAGATGCTTGCCGAGACTCATATCGAAATGAAACACGGGATAACTCGTCCATTCTTTCTCCAACTTCTCAATAGCCAACCCCTCGAACAAATCCTTCCGTCCATCAAAGTAACTATGCAGCGTGGAAGTAAGCAACGATTTACCGAAACGACGGGGACGGCTCAAGAAGATATAACTCGACGCTCCATGTGTCATACGGTACACCAACTTGGTCTTGTCCACATACACATAATTACCTTCCCGTAATTTCGAGAAAGTCTGGATTCCTATAGGATATAACCGCCGCTCTTCCATCATCGTTTCATTTTATCGATTGCTTAGGACAAATATATGCACAATTCCTCTAATTATCAATTTTTATTTTTTAATTATCAACCACTACCCTACTAAAATGTCCACGCACTTTTAGTAAGATTCGCTACTATATGAACGTTGTCAATAGAGTATCCACCTTCCCATAAATCGTATCCAGCCGTTTCAACTCTTTAAGTGAATATTTTTCCTTGGGCATAAGGCGTATATAGCCGATATGCTCCACGTTCGAACGAAGGGACAACATTAAGAAGAGACGACTCATACGGGAGATGTCGTTGACAAGCGATTGGTATTGCTTTATAGTTTCGTGAGGCACGTCATCCCATATCGTGTTCACCAACACCGTGGAACGGGTGGTATCGAACATCAAGTCCTTTTGACGTTGTATATTGTCATCAGTCATGTATATATTTTCCAATGTCCGTTGCGCCTCTATATAATATAAGGTAAAGACAACGTATGCGCTTAGTTGGGCAAGTGGTTCGGAATCCGTGATGTTCGATTGGAGCAAATGATAGGTCATGTGCCATGCCGCATCATCGCAAAGCAACTCTTCCTGTAGATCCAGACTTGCTACGGCCTCATCAAAACTGTGCTCCTGCGCATACCGCATCGCAGGAATGAAGAAATGAAGCATACGGGCCAGCAGGGGTTTATCAGTATCCAACTGTTTCCTTAACCAAATCAGATTCTCTTTTAGGATACGTCGGTTCTCGTCCAACGCCTGTGGATGGGTGTAATAATAGATATGGCTGAATTCATGAATCAGAATGAAGGCGGCCTGGTATTCCGCCACGATCTCATAAAACCGCAGATCCTCTTTCCCTATCATTCCACACAGATCTTCGATATCCTTATTAAACAAGCCAAGAAGTTCCTCGGCCTTACCATACATGTTTTTACGAACGGCAAGATGATAGAGCAGGAAATGGTGTATGGCCTTACTTCCTGCCTGCTTGTGCTGGGTCGCTACGTTGAACAAGGTCAACAAGGTTTGGAAACGGGGATTGAACACCACTTCTTGTGTGTCCAATTCAATGACCGGGGCCATTGAACCGTTTTCATCCTCTCTCAACACAATGCGGGTGCTTTGCTCCCGGTTGTAAACTTCGGCGATTTGCTCGTATAGGGGCTTATTCCTCATCGGCTTCAGTATCGACTATTCCTAAGGCCTCATCAATGGAAATATTTTCCTGTGTGGTGAAACGAGACTTATAGGTAAGTGTCATGTCACCAGCATTTTCCTTCAATATCTGTAAAACATCTACTATGAGCAATGACGGACAACCTATTTCCAACACCAATGAATTGCCTCGCGCATCGAAATGTTTAACCAATTTCTGCCGCATACTGACATATCCCAGCTGAATATAAGATTGCAATATCCTCTCTATTTCATCGGGTATTTGGCTATCGTGGATATGTATATATACGTCAAAACCACCTTCCGCATGGCGTTCTATCCGAGTATCCACAAACGATTCACCTTCGGAAACCGGCTGTGGCCTGTTATTGCGTTCCTTATTCCAGCGTGAGAGATTGGCCGTGATGTGATAATACAAGGTATTGGGTTTGAGCTTTCGCCCTCTCATTTCCGGGGCAAGGCAAGCGATAGAGCCATAAAAGGCATTCGTAGTGAAAACCTTAGAGTCGATATCCTCATTCACATAGATGGGCCTGATTACCCGGTCGGCTACGTCGAAAGGTTTCTTACAAGTGGCAAGAAGCCCCAAATAGTATTCCAACTTCTTCTCATCGCCGCCAAGATAACCCAGCAACGACTCACGAGATGATATCTGACTATTATCCATCACGATTTACCTGTTTTTTCAATATTTTTCAATAGGGCGAGCCCTTCGTTTCAACATTTTTAGATACTCTTTTTCGAGAATATGTATCAGACTATATTCGCTTCGTCATCCGGATGAAATGAGTGAGAATAAACATCAGTAACACTAAAAACTTTCGAATATGAACGAAACGACATTCCGAATCCGCCCTTACTCCAAACGAGAGCTGGCGAGACTTTATTTCCCAGAGACCGCGAACATTGATTCCGCCGTGTCAAACCTACGCCTGTGGATACTTCGCAATAGCGAGGTCATGGAAAAACTCCATGCGGCGGGCTATCGTACACACAGCAAAATCTTCACGCCAAAGCAGGTGCGCATCCTTGTGGAAACTTTCGGCGAGCCGTAAACGAACGTATCGCAACGGAAGCGAATATATCACCATCCGGCAACACCCCGATCTGCTACCTTCGCTTCCGTAAGTCTGATACCTCTGAAAGATGATACATCTTACAACGATAAGATCATACATCTTACACCGACAAGATGATACATCTTCCGTACGAAGATAATACATCTTTATCAGACTACAAACACGGCCGTGGTGAAAATGTTTTTTATTAATAACTTAAATTTTTAAACGTATGATCAACTGTAGTATCGTAATGAGACCCAATCCTTTGAAGAAGGAAGAGCCCAAGAAAGCTTATGCTTGCGTCCAAACCTCCAAGAAAATGAATATCAACCAATTCGCGGAACACATCTCCAGCCATGGCTGTGTCTATAGCCGTGCGGATATCGCGGCGATACTCACGATGGCTGTGGACTGCATGCGCGAGAATCTCTTGGATGGAGTACTCATCAAATTAGGAGACTTGGGCGACTTTGCTCCCGCCTTGAAAAGTATCGGGGCAGAAACAGCCGCCGACTTCAAGACTGACACCCATATCGTGGGGGTCTCGGTAAACTGGACTCCCGGCGAGCGTTTCGCCAATCTGTTGAATGAAGCTACATTTAATGTGGTTCCCTCTCGCAAGACTGCCCGTAAGCTCTTGAAGGCGATCAAGGCCGGAGAGACAACGGTAGATCTTACCGACAAGAATAATACAGACTCTGAAAGTCCCGATGAGATTTGAGAATCGAATTATTTTCAGTAATAACTTTTTAAATTAAAACGACATGGACAACAAATCCAGTAAAATAGATTGGATGAAAATCCTTCAAGTTGTAGCACAAGCTATTATCGCCGCATTGACGGCATTAGGTGTATCTTCTTGCGTCTCTCACTTTTAAACCTAGACAACAATGATACAAGAGACCTTTCCCATAATTGTCGGCGGGGCAGAAGTACTCAATGAGCGTATCCTGCTGACCCAGGTGGAAAATGGATTGTTGATGAATGGAGCGGACTCTGTCCGCTTCATCGTCATCCACTGCTCCGCTACCCGATGTGATCGTGACTATACGGTGGAGCAATTGCTCCGTGACCACAAGGTCCGTGGCTTCCGAACCATCGGCTACCACTTTTACATTCGCAAAAACGGTGTTGTGACACAACATCGCAAATTACTGGAGGTGGGCGCACATGCCCGTGGCTTCAATCGATGCAGTATCGGTATCTGTTATGAGGGAGGGCTGGACGAATATGGTAATCCAGCAGATACCCGTACACCGATACAGAAAGCGGCTTTACTTGAGTTACTGTATAAGCTCCATAAGCTTTTCCCACAAGCGTTGATCGTAGGCCATGGCGAACTACCCGGCGTAAAGAAAGACTGTCCTTGCTTCTCTTGTGATGAGTATCGATACCGACTCCATTAATTGAGCCTCTATTATTTGTCCAGCACTTCATATTTGGAGTGCTGGCTCTTGAACTCAATCGTTCAAGCGGCATCAATGGTTTATGACAGTGAGATTCCACGCAACGTTATAGTAATCGAATATATTCAGGATCGACCTCTACAGCAGCGACCAACAGACCGGGGATCTCCACGATCAAACGTTTCACACGGGAACCCCGTATAGAAAGTAAACGACCCTCGTAGCCATCCAATGGGCCACCCTCGATGCGGATCATGCGACCGTACATCGCAGGAGTTAATTCTTCCACCAAGAAATAACGTGGGGAATCATCGGAATGGACAGCACGGATAAAACGGTTCATCTCCGCATGGCCTACCGTCATCGGCTTACGGTAGCCACCACGCAAATAACGATATTGGAGGGTACTGATCTCTTCTACGATTGGATCCATACAGGCACGGGTAGTATGGGCAAAAAGTAAATCGTGCAGAAGAGGAACCTCCTCACGAATCCGCTTACCCTTCCTCTCGACCAACCGCCAACGCATAGGAGTGAAAATCTCAATGCCCTTTTCCTCTAGCAACCTATAGGCCGGGCGTTTAGCATTGGGACGGGTCAGGTCTCGCAATACGAACCAATTGTCTGTTAAAGGATATTCCATTGGATAAGGGATAATTTTCCTAATCCTGAAAGGATATATATTTTCCTAATATCCAATCAGTTACATAATAGATTCTTAGAAGTTGGAAAGCGTACACTCTCTTTTCAAGACCTTTTGTTGCCATCGAAGCCAACTTGTTTTACGCTCAAAAGACCCTATATTTAATACCGAGAAGGCATTTTTATAACCTTTGAGCTATTTTGGCAAATAGGCTACTTGGCGAGTAGCATTCGTTTCACGCCGCAAATATAGGAAAAAATAACCAAACGCAAGCAAACATCAAGCCTTGTTTGTGTTTAGTTATTTTTCACTACATTTGTGTTCGCTAAAAAAGGAGTAATTTAAAATGATCGATCAACCTACCATAGACCGGATATTGGATGCGGCGAACATCGTGGATGTTGTCTCTGAATTCGTGACTCTTCGGAAACGAGGGATCAACTATGTAGGATTATGCCCATTTCATTCGGACAAATCACCGTCTTTTTACGTATCCCCCTCAAAGAATATCTGTAAGTGTTTCGCTTGCGGAGAAGGTGGAACCGCCGTTCACTTCATCATGAAGCATGAGCAACTCAGCTATTTCGACGCTTTACGCTTTCTGGCGAAAAAATACAATATAGAGATACAGGAACGGGAACTTACCGAGAAAGAGAAACAAATCCGTAGCGACCGGGAAAGTATGCTTATCGTCAATAGTTGGGCGGGACAATACTTCTCTACTTTATTACATGAGCATGTTGAAGGGAAAAGCGTAGGTATGCGTTACTTTGCCGAGCGAGGATTGCGGGAAGATATCATCCGTAAATTCCAGCTCGGGTATAGTTTGGACCAGCGGGATGCTTTATACAAAACCGCTATAAAAGCAGGTTATAAAAAGGAATTCCTCGAAAAAACCGGTTTAGTTATCGCTTATGATAACGGAAACGTGAACGATCGTTTTCGAGGACGTGTTATCTTTCCCGTCCATACGTTAAGCGGAAAGGTCGTGGCATTCGGCGGACGTGTATTGAAAAAGGACGAGAAGACCGCGAAGTACGTAAACTCCCCCGAAAGCGAGATTTATCATAAAAGCAACGAGCTTTACGGCATCTATTTCGCCAAGCAAGCAATCATGAAACAGGATCGCTGTTTCTTGGTGGAAGGATATATGGACGTGATCGGTATGCACCAAGTGGGCGTAGAAAACGTGGTTGCCTCCTCGGGTACGGCGCTCACGCAAGGGCAAATCCGGCTCATACATCGTTTCACGAATAATATCACGGTATTATACGATGGAGATGCCGCCGGAATCAAAGCGGCTCTCCGGGGTATCGATATGTTATTGGAAGAAGGGATGAACGTCAAGGTCGTGCTTCTTCCGGCGGGAGAAGATCCGGACTCGTTTGCCCGCAGTCATAGCGCGAGCGAGTTCGCCGAGTTTATCAGCCAGAACGAGACGGATTTCATCCGTTTCAAGACGAAGTTGTTATTGGCGGAAGCGGGGGGTGATCCGATCAAACGTTCCGCCCTGATCTCGGATATTATCCGTACGGTAGCGATTATACCTGATAATATCGCTCGCTCCGTGTATATCCGGGAATGTAGTACGACCATGGAGATAGACGAGCAAGTCTTACTCAACGAGGTCAATAAGATCCGTCTCAACAAGGAAGAGAACCAAGCGGCTAAATCCGTAAGGAATACACCGCCCGTTCAACCTCCAGCCAATACGATCCCTGAGTATCCGGATTTCCCCGGCTACCAACCGTATACACCGGAAGAGGCGAATACCCTTCCTCCGGAAAATATTCCGCCTCCACTGCCTGAGGACTATATTCCGGAAGAGGAAGCGGGTCCGCCCCCTACTCCTCCCTACGAGATTCCGACGGCTCCCAACATACAGGTCCAACCGAAACGTTCTCCTTTTGAGGCTTATGAGTTGGCTCTTCTGCGCTATATCGTACGATATGGCGAACGTGTCCTCTATGACTACGTAGATGAGGAGACCAACGAGCATGTCATCATGAGGGTCGCCGATTATATCCGTTTCGATCTGGAACGTGATGACCTTACGTTTTATACGCCAGCCTTCAAACAAATGCTGGATGAAGCTGCTGAACATTGTCAAAACGAGGGCTTTATGGCCAGTCGTTATTTCCTTGCCCATCCGGACCCGAACATCAGCCGGCTTGCCGCCAACCTTATCAGCGATAAGTACCAGCTTAGTAAATATCATACGAAGTTCAGGGAACTGGAGCAAGAAGAAGATAAATTGGATTACTTGGTACCCCGGGAAATCTATTCCATGAAAGATGCCTATATCCTCCATAAGATAAAGGATATCCAAGCGAAAATCAAAGAGGCTCAAAACAAGGGAGACATGGGGCTGATCTTTGATTTAATGAAACAGAACGCCCACCTCAACGAGATCAAGAACGTGCTCTGCAAAGAGCTGGGTGAGCGTATCGTATTAAAAATGTAATAAAAAAACATCTATGAATTTCCTTGAGACAGAAAACGTGGTAAAACAGTACGCCGGGCATCTGGCGCTGAACAAGGTAAGTATCCAAGTTCCTCAAGGAACAATCTTTGGATTACTGGGGCCTAACGGGGCGGGCAAGACGACCTTGATCCGGATCATCAACCGGATTACAGCGCCGGATAGCGGAATCGTTCGCTTCAACGGCCATGAATCCAGCCCGGAAGACATCTACCAGATCGGTTACTTGCCGGAAGAGAGAGGGTTGTATAAAAAGATGAAAGTCGGGGAGCAGGCGATCTATCTGGCACAATTGAAAGGTCTCTCCTACCCAGAGGCACGCAGTCGTTTGACCCGTTGGTTCGAGAAATTTGACATCATGCCTTGGTGGAATCGCAAACTGGAAGAGCTGTCGAAAGGTATGCAGCAGAAAGTACAGTTCATCATTACCGTGATACACGAACCCGAGCTATTGATCTTTGACGAGCCATTTAGCGGATTCGATCCGGTCAACACCGATCGCCTTAAACAAGAGATATTGGAATTGAAGGCGGCCGGACATACCATTATATTCTCAACTCACAACATGTCCTCCGTTGAGGAGATTTGTGACGAGATTGCTTTAATCAATCGCTCTGAGGTCGTCCTGTCCGGCAATGTCAAGGAGGTACGGGAACGGTTTAAGAGTAATACCTATATATTAAATGTACGCAAGGAGACTGGAGGTATTGAGGAGTTAAGGATACGCAAGGAAGAAAATATCAGTAACTCCGATTGGCTTACCCGGCTGGCGTCCCAATATGAGATTCTTTCCTTCACGGAGGAGATCCCTTCTATGAATGACATTTTTATCAACACCGTTTCCGGTACAAACACATCAAAGGTATGAGCAAAATTGGATTAATCATCAAACGGGAATATCTCCGGAGAGTAAGTAAAAAGTCATTTATCCTGCTCACGTTCCTCACACCGTTTCTATTTGCGGCGCTCGTATTCGTCCCTCTTTGGCTTTCATCGATCAAAGGCGACGAGGTACATACCATAGCGATCCTCGACTCCACAGGTAAATACGCCCCGCTATTCGAGGATACGGAGACCTATCGTTTCATCCATAGTGACCAGAGTATGGATACCTACAAACAAATCCCTGATAAGGAAATATTCGCGTTCCTTACGATCACGGAGGATTTACTGGAAAATCCAAAAGCCGCTACTTTATATTCCAAGAAACAAATCCCGGGAGAATTGAGCCGACTCGTCAATATGACACTAAAGAAGCAGATTGAAAGTGACAAACTGGCAACGTTCAATATCCCGAATTTGAAAGAAATCATAAAAGAAAGCAAAATCAATTTCAATATACAGACCATCAAATGGGGGGATGACGGAAGCGAAAAGCAATCCTCGTCCGTAGTAGCCTCCATAACCGGTGTTATTTTCACCATGCTTATCTATATGTTCATCATGATCTATGGAGCAATGGTCATGCAAGGGGTTATGGAAGAAAAGACGAACCGGATCATCGAGATCATGATCTCGTCCGTCAAACCTTTCGACTTGATGATGGGTAAAATTATAGGAATCGGTTTTGTCGGGCTTACGCAAGTATTCCTTTGGGCGGTTATGACCTTTATTCTCATCACCGGGGGAACTTTCTTTTTGGGAGGAGGTATGGAAAGCGAGATCTTGCAATCAAGCATGGCACTTAACACAACCCCTAACATGACGGCTATCGCAGCCCAGCAGCATGGAAATGAATGGATAGAGATGCTTCATACGATTAACTTCACCGAGATAGGCATCTTGTTTATCGCTTATTTCATAGGCGGCTACTTATTATATTCTTCTTTATTCGCCGCTATCGGATCAGCTGTAGACGGCCAAGAAGACACGCAACAATTCATGCTACCAGTCACGCTCCTTTTAGTTTTCGCCCTCTATGCGGGAATCTATAGCATGGAAAACCCTGACGGACCATTAGCTTTCTGGTGCTCCATGATCCCCTTCACCTCTCCGATCGTGATGATGGTCCGGGTGCCATTCGAGGTGCCTTTGTGGGAAATACTACTTTCCATTGGATTTTTGTATATATCATCCATCGGTTTTACTTGGTTTTCCGCCAAAATATACCGTGTAGGCATTCTCATGTATGGTAAGAAACCCAGTATAAAGGAGATGTCCAAATGGCTTCGTTACAAATAAAAACATGATATCTACAACAAAAAGCCTCGCTACTCTTATCGAATAACGAGGCTTTTTTATGTTGTTCTACCTGGATTCGAACCAGGACAAACAGGACCAGAATCTGTTGTGCTACCATTACACCATAGAACAATCTCTACAAAATTGTCAAGTAAACTTTAAACGTTGTTCTACCTGGATTCGAACCAGGACAAACAGGACCAGAATCTGTTGTGCTACCATTACACCATAGAACAATATTTAACAAATCACCAACTCTCTTGTTAGCGGATGCAAAGGTATATACTTTTTCAAAATTTGCAAATAAACCTTCGAAAAAAATGTCCAGAAAAAACACGTACGTCTTTCGGATAAAACACGTACATGTTTTCTCAAAAAGACGTACGTGTTTTTTTAAAAGCTTATAACGATCGAGGAGATAGTCTCAAACAAGGTATTACACATATATTAATGAAAGAAAAAGACGTATGTAACGAATTAAGAAGTATATTTGCGACTTGGAAAATTATATCAATAGAAATAAATGGATCAAACAAAAGAATTAGTAAAAACGATTGTTGAAGGCCTTCAAGAAAAAAGGGGCAAAAATATTGTAACAGTAGATTTAAGCCAGACTTCTGGTGCCATTTGTCAATATATGGTTATTTGTGAGGGAAACACTCCTACCCAAGTTTCAGCGTTATCTGATTCCGTATGGGATTTCGCACGCAAGAACGCGAACGAGAAACCATTATCCATTGACGGTACACAGGGCGCTCAATGGATCGGCATGGATTATGGCACGGTTCTTGTACATATATTCCTGCCGGAACAACGTGCATTTTATAACTTAGAAAACCTTTGGGCAGACTCGAAGGTTATACAAGTACCTAACATTGATTAAGCCGGCCTAAATATTTGATGATAATCTCTTATGGAAAATAAAAACGATATATTTAATAAAACACCGAAGGGCGGGAAACCTAAGATGTTCCGCTTTAATTTGTATTGGATGTACGGGTTGATCTTCATCATGCTTGTTGCCCTATACATGACAAATGATTCTTCGGGAGCGAAAGAGCTAGGCTGGACAGAGTTCCAGAAACTAGCGCAGGAAAACGTATTCGATAAAATGACAGTCTACAACAAGAAGAACTTGGTGGAGGCTACAGTGAAAAATGGAAAGACTGAACAGGTCTTTGGGAATATGGACGTTTCTAAAATCGGGGTTTCTCCGAAAGTATACGTAAAGATCCCGTCGGCCGACAAGTTTTCCGATTTCTATGACAAAGCGGTAGCCGATAGTCACATCGATACACAAGTCCGGTTCGAGGAAGGCGATGACGCTATCTGGAATTTCTTGGTTTCATTCGGCCCGATTATCTTATTGATCGGTGTATGGATGTTCTTGATGAGACGTATGTCCGGTGGTACCGGCGCAGGTCCGGGTGGCGTGTTCAGCGTTGGTAAGGCAAAAGCTCAGCTTTTTGATAAAGATAATGACCGTAAGGTGACATTCAAGGATGTCGCCGGATTGGCGGAAGCGAAACAAGAGGTAGAGGAAATCGTCTCTTTCTTGAAGAATCCGGAAAAATATACTGAATTAGGAGGTAAGATACCCAAGGGTGCATTGTTGGTAGGCCCTCCGGGAACCGGTAAGACATTATTGGCGAAGGCTGTTGCCGGAGAAGCTAATGTGCCGTTTTTCTCCTTGTCTGGTTCTGATTTCGTGGAGATGTTTGTCGGTGTAGGCGCCTCCCGTGTGCGTGACTTATTCCGCCAAGCGAAGGAAAAATCTCCTTGCATCGTCTTTATTGATGAGATCGATGCGGTAGGTCGTGCCCGTGGAAAGAACGCGAATATGAATAGCAACGATGAGCGTGAGAACACGTTGAACCAGCTGTTGACCGAAATGGATGGTTTCGGCTCTAACAGTGGTGTTATTATCTTAGCCGCTACAAACCGTGCGGACATTTTGGATAAAGCGTTGTTGCGTGCCGGACGTTTTGACCGACAAATCCATGTTGAATTACCGGATTTGAATGAACGTAAAGAGATATTCGGGGTGCATTTGCGTCCGATCAAGATAGATGAAAGCGTAGACGCTGAGTTCCTAGCAAGGCAGACTCCGGGCTTCTCGGGTGCTGATATCGCTAATGTTTGTAATGAGGCCGCTTTGATCGCCGCCCGTAACGGAAAGAAATTCGTACAGAAAGAAGACTTCATGAATGCGGTAGACCGCATTGTCGGTGGTCTTGAAAAACGCTCGAAGATCACGACGGAGGAAGAACGTAAATGTATCGCGAACCATGAGGCCGGTCACGCTACATTAAGTTGGTTGTTGGAACATGCCAATCCGCTGGTTAAGGTAACAATCGTTCCCCGTGGTAAGGCATTAGGTGCGGCATGGTACTTGCCGGAAGAGAGACAGATCACCACCCGCGAGCAATTACAGGATGAGATGTGCGCTACCTTAGGAGGACGTGCCGCAGAGGAATTAGTCTTGGGAAAAATATCCACAGGCGCATCCAACGATTTGGAACGTGTCACGAAACAAGCATATGCGATGGTCGTTTACTTCGGTATGAGCGATAAGCTTCCTAACTTGAATTATTACGACTCCACCGGACAGGATTGGGGATTCACCAAGCCTTATAGTGAGGAGACCGCAAAATTGATCGATACGGAAGTACAGAAGATCATCAATGAGCAATACGACAGGGCAAAACGGATATTATCCGAGAATAAGGAAGGACATAGTAAACTTGCGCAAGTATTATTGGATCGTGAGGTAATCTACTCGGAAGATGTAGAGCATATCTTCGGGAAACGAGCCTGGATCTCCCGTTCCCAAGAGATTCTGGAGTTGCAGGAAAAGGCTAACGGAAAGAACAAGGAGAATGCGGATAAGGAGCCGGAAGCGGACGTTACAACGGAAAACGTAACCGATACTCCTTCCGAAGAAAACAAGACTGGGAAAATAGCTTGACCAAAGTCAAGACATTCATAAAAAGTAAGGCTGGGGCGTATCTTTGATCAAAAGTTACTATCCAGCCTTCCTTATTGCTGTATTATCAATTTATTAGTTATATTTGCAGCCAAAATTACAAACAAGCAAAAACACTATTGTTTTGAAAAATCTGATTACACGTGCATTGACTGGCATCATTTTCGTCGCGGTATTAGTCGGTGCGATCTATTTCCACTCCTATTATTTTCTTGCGGTATTTGGACTCATTACCGGACTTTCTCTATGGGAGTTCTACGGATTGGTTAAACATTATGAGAATGCCGCCATCAAACGATTTGTCAGCTCCTTGGGGGGAGCCTACCTCTTCGCCGCCACATTCGGTTACGCCAATGGCTTGGTTGGAGGCAATATATTTCTCCCCTATCTTTTATTCTTAATGTATACCATGATCACCGAGCTTTACGATAAAGCCAGTAATCCAATCAATAACTGGGCATTGACCTTATTCGGTCAAATCTATTGCGCAGGCTCTTTCTCTCTGCTAAACTTTATTACATCGGTACCTAATACGCCGGGCGAGATCGTACATATCCCCTATTTTGCCTTGGCTATTTTCGTTTTCGTATGGGTAAATGATACGGGAGCTTATCTAGTGGGATCTATGCTTGGAAAAAGAAGATTGTTCGAACGTATCTCTCCCAAGAAGTCCTGGGAAGGTTTTTACGGAGGGTTGGCATTCGTATTAATAACCTCCCAAATATTCGCTTGGTTCATGCCGGCCACAAACTGGTACACATGGCTTGGATTAGCCGGCACGATCGTAGTATTCGGGACTTGGGGCGACTTGATCGAATCTTTGATGAAACGTACGTTAGGCGTGAAAGATTCCGGGCATGTATTACCCGGACATGGAGGCATGCTGGATCGCTTCGATAGCGTAATGATGGCTATTCCGGCCGCTTATATCTATATCGAGTTATTTATTCGAAATTAAATGTCAGGATCACCATACGGGATGTAGCTTTCGATAAGGCATCCGTATATTTGATATTTGCTTGATCTACCAAGTCCGGACGATCTTTCTCCAATAGGTTAACCAATCCGAAACAGAATTTCAGCTCCGGGCATAACTTAAAGTAGGGTAGATAGATATCACATCCCAAGCCAAACTCAAATCCGAAGTCCGTGCTTTTCAATAGAATCGGATTACCTTTCTTACGGCCTATATCCACGGAGCCATAGATACCGCCGATCAAATAAGGACGGTAATTATTCAAGCGTAAAGCCGTATATTTAACGTCTAAGGGGAAATTCAGATAACTGGAACGAACGTTCGTGATGAATTCCTCTCCCGTAGCCTGTTCCCGAAACTTAAATTTCTTATCCCCGAAATGGATAGAAGGCGTGAAGCGTAAATTGAAATAAGGATTCATATACATATCTCCGATCACCCCGACACTAAAGCCGGGTGAGTAAGAAGGAATCTCCGCGAACCAAGTCTCTCCATTGGTCATGACACCGGTATGGGTCAATAACAAATCCTGCGAGTGAATACCCACATGAAACCCCAGATGAAGCCATTTCAAATCAGCGTACGGCTGATTCCTCACCCTTTCCTTTTGAGCCATGGCTCCCATGGTAGCCAAGCTTACCACATATAATATAAGTAATAATCGTCTCAAATCTCAACCTATTTTGTTTAATAACGAAAACCCGACAAAGATATTGCAAAAAAGAAGATTTTTGAAGAAAATAAGCCAGTAGATATTTTTTAAATAGAAAGAAAGCTATATTTTTGCACCTACTAATAGTTATCAATTTAAACGTTTAAAAAAATGGCTTACGTAATTAGCGATGATTGTATTGCATGCGGAACTTGTATTGATGAGTGTCCGGTAGGAGCAATTTCAGAAGGTGATAAATACAGCATCAACCCTGAAATGTGTACAGATTGTGGAACTTGCGCTGACGCATGTCCTACAGAGGCTATCCACCCGGCTGAATAATTCGCAGCAAAGAATAGGATTTTCCTTTGCGGAAAGCTCCTAACACATAACGGGCTGTTTCTCTCCATGAGTAAAACAGCCCGTTATCTTTTTCTCTTCGTGTTACATTAAAACTCAATATCCAACTTTATAGCACCGGAAGCCATATCCTCCTCCGGGGAATCGCCATGAATCGTTTCCTCCTCTTCAGGTTCCACCACGTCTTCCGCGGATTTCTTCAGATTTGAGTTCTTGATATAACTGATTACATCTTGCATTCCCTCCATAAACTTCTCAAAGTCCTCCTTATAAAGGAAAATCTTATGCTTCTCAAATGAGATTTGCAAACCATCCTTTGATTGAATTTTCTTACTTTCCGTAACGGCAACGAATAGGTCATCTTTCAAATTCCTCTTCACATCCAGATAATAAATCCGTTTTCCCGCTTTAATGGCTTTAGAGTATAGAATCTCCCTGTCGCCACCTTCAACATGTTTTTTATTCCTTGATTCTTCCATGACAGCTAACATTCGTTAAAAAACCACCCACTTTATATAACTTGCTTCAAATATGTGCATTTTTTTTTAATTAGCAACTATTTTAACGATCGAAAATACGCCCATTGAGGCTAAATTTGTAAAATATCATCTAACACATATAAAATTAAGTAAATCCGGATTCTTTTATGGAAAAAACGACTACCTTTGCAGCCTAATTTATAATAAGAAGTTCCTTCAAACGATGATCAACAGAATTTTAATCCGCATTAAAGTTTTACAGATAGTATACTCTTACTATCAAAACGGAAACGGTGACCTCAAAGTTGCGGAAAACGAATTGCTTTTCAGCCTTCAGAAGTCATATGACTTATATTATTATTTCTTACTCCTAATTATCGAAGTTACCAACCTGCAAAGAAGGATCCTTGACACCCGGAAGTGCAAATACATGCCTACCGATGAGGAGTTAAACCCGAATACACGCTTCGTAGACAATCGTTTTGTCGCTCAATTAGCGGAAAACGATACGTTGAAAAAGTATGTGGACGAGCAAGGTCTCTCATGGAGTAACGACGAGGAGTTTGTTAAAAACGTATTGGATACGATCTTAAGCTCTGAAATTTACGCCGAATACTTGAAAAACGAAGAAAACTCGTACGAGACGGATCGTGAGTTCTGGCGCCAGATCTTCAAGAAAGTAATCTGTGGGAACGAGATGATAGAGGAATATCTGGAAGACAAAAGCATCTACTGGAACGACGATATTGAGATCGTAGAGACTTTCGCCTTGAAGACTATCAAGAAATTCGAGGAGAAGAAAGGTAGTAAACAAGCCTTATTGCCAATGTTCAAGGATTTGGAAGACAAGGCTTTCGCAATCAAGTTATTCCGTCAAAGTTTGTTGAAAGGTAAGGAATATCGTGAACGCATCGACAAACATATGAAGAATTGGGAAACCGAACGTATCGCCAATATGGACTTGATCATCATGCAAGTCGCCTTAGCCGAGATTTTATCGTTCCCGACCATTCCCATCAACGTTACCTTAAATGAATATATCGATGCCGCAAAGTATTATAGTACACCTAAAAGCGGAACATTCATTAACGGAATTCTGGATTCAATAGTCAACGAATTAAAAAAAGAGAAGTTATTGCTCAAAGATTAATTATTATCATTACATTTGTGCATATCATTATTGATATTAACTTGTAAAACGATTATTATAGTATGAACTTACTCAGTATTTTACTTCAAGCTCCAGCTGGAGGAAGTCAGTGGTCCGGTATTTTGATGATGGTAGTTATCGTAGCTATCTTCTATTTCTTCATGATCCGTCCGCAACAAAAGAAACAAAAAGAAATCCAGAAATCACGTGAGGCGTTGAAAACAGGCGATAAAGTGATTACCGCCGGAGGTATCTATGGAAAGATCAAAGAGATCGGTGATACTTATATGCTAATCGAGGTAGCGGATGGAGTACGTATCCGTGTAGATAAAACTTCTATTTTCGCTTCAGCGGAAGACGCTCAGCAGCAGAAATAATCTAACTACAGAATATGTCACGACTTGAGAACATACAAAATTCCTTCAAGTCTATCCAAGCAAAGACTAAGGCTTTTTTCCACGGAGACAGATGGAAAGAGGTCTTGGTCTTTTTCTTTTTCGCCCTTTTGGCTTTCGGTTTCTGGCTACTCCAAAGCTTGCAGCAGGAATATGAGATAGAACTTGTTTTTCCGGTTAAGTATAAGAACGTACCTGCCGATATAGCGTTTAATGCCCCTGAGGTGGAAACGATTACCGCAAAGGTAAAAGACAAGGGTAGCGTTTTACTCAACTATACTTTTGGAAGATCGTTTGCTCCGATCGAAGTGAACATGAAGAATACGAAGGAGAAAAATGGTTCGGTTCAAGTAAGTAAAAGGCAGATCGAGAACGATATTCAAAAACAATTGATAGCCACTACGGCATTACAAAGTTTTGATCCGCAACAAATAGATATGGATTTCAGTCAACGGGTCCATAAGGAAATACAGGTCGTTTTTAATGGTGATATTCATATGGAAGCCGGCTTTCAATTATCCGGGGATATCCAAATCAATCCCCAAAAGATCAACGCTTATGCCACCGCAGCGATCTTAGATACGTTGACCTCGGTCAAGACGGCTTTCACTGAAGTTAAAAAAGCGAATAAAAACATTACGAGAACCGTACAACTAATCAAAGTAGACGGCGTTAACTTCGATCCGGAAAACGTATCTATCACGATTCCGATAGAGGAGTACACGGAGAAGACATTGGAAATACCTGTCTCTTGCAGTCATATACCGCCACATTATACGGTACGTATGTTTCCGGCGGTCGTAAAAGTGACTTGCAGTGTGCCCTTGTCCCGATTCAAAGGACTTTCGGAAGATATGTTCTCGATTCATATACCTTTTGAGGATCTGGAGCAAAACGTATCTGGTACCCTACCCGTCAAACTCACCAAGAAACCAGACTGGGTACATACGGCAACCTTATTGCCAGATAAGGTAGAATTTATTTTGGAACACAACAATAAGCATGATTAAAATAGGCATTACAGGAGGGATCGGGAGCGGCAAATCCGTCGTAGCCTCTTTATTAGCGTTATCCGGTGTACCCGTATACATAGCGGACGAGGAAAGTAAATGGCTGACAAATAACTCCCCGGTTATCCGTGAGAAATTAACAGCCCTTTTCGGTCCGGAGATTTATACGAATGAGGGATTGAACAAGAAACTTCTAGCCTCCCACATCTTTAATAATCCGGAACAATTACAACAGGTCAACCAGATCATTCATCCTGAGGTAAACCGTCATTTCTCGGCTTGGGTAGAGAGACAGACTTCCCCTTTATGCGCCATCGAATCCGCCATATTATTCGAATCCGGTTTCTACAAAGTGGTAGACATAAGCTTGATGGTCTATGCCCCAAGAGAACTCCGCATCGAAAGAGCCTTGGGGAGGGACTCAGCCTCGAGAGAAGAAATCGAACGCAGAATCAACAGCCAAATGTCGGACGAGGAAAAGAAAGATCGCTCCGATTACGTTATCTATAATGACAACAGACAGGCCCTTATACCGCAAGTAGGCAAACTGTTATGTTGGCTTCAATCCCAATAATCACCGATAGTGGGACGAGTGGCTTTTACAGCATCTTACCTTCATCATCCAATGAACTTAAGATACTTCGTCAACGAACCTAAGATACTTTGTCGATGCACCTAAGATACTTCTCCAACGAAGTTAACTGTCCTCATGACGGAAGAATTCCACTTTTTCTTATTACCTTTGTCACCTCGAAGTTTAACACTAATAGAAAATAAAAAACATTATGTTGAAGACTATTTTGTCTATTTCGGGAAAACCCGGTCTGTATAAACTGGTTTCCCATGGAAAAAACATGTTGATCGTTGAATCGCTGACTGATAACAAGAGAGTACCCGCATACGCAAAAGATAAAGTAATCTCATTAGGCGATATCGCAATCTATACGGATGAAACAGAAGTGCCTTTACATGAGGTATTGACTAGCGTAAAGAACAAGGAAGAGGGAAAAACCGCCTCTTTGGTACCTTCCAAAGCCACGACAGACCAATTGCGTGCGTACTTTGCCGAGGTATTGCCTAGCTATGATCGTGAGCGTGTTTATCCAAGCGACATCAAGAAACTACTCTCTTGGTATAACATCTTGATCAACGCAGGTATCACTGACTTCACCCCGGAAGATGCTCCGGCAGAAAAGGAAGCTGCTGAAAAAGAAGCTGAATAACAGCATACGACATAAAGATTAAAGAAAGGACCGTTCGATACCCATCGTCCGGTCCTTTTTTTATATTGCCACATTAACCAACAAGAGCACTTATGCAAAAATAGTCCATTATTTTAGGCTAAACCTCACATTGTCTAGGGCGGGTAACTCCTCTATCTTTGCCAACAAATAATTCACTCTATTGACCTCATAAAATAAAGAGCAAAGATGGAAAGCACCAAGTATTATCTCGGTCTGGACGTTGGCGGTACCAATATGGTCGCTGGCGTAGTAGATGAGAATCACCAGATTATCGCAAAGGAGAGTATACCGACACAAGCCGGACGCACAATCGAGGAGATCACCACCGACATGGCGGAAGTCAGCAAAAAAGCGGTTCTCAAAGCAGGCTTGCAAATGGAAGACATCTCTTCTTGGGGCATCGGCATGCCCAGTTACGTAAATCCAAAGACGAACCTTTTGGTACATGCCAATTGTTTCGGATGGAAGAATGTCCCCATCTACGACTATTTAAAGAAGCATATCTCATTGCCTACTTATATAGCCAACGACGCCAATTGCGCGACCTATGGAGAGGTCTTGGCCGGATCGGCCAGCCAATATACCGACGCCATCATGCTAACGCTAGGAACGGGAGTCGGAGGCGGAATTATCATGGGTAAGAAGATTTATTCCGGATCCGATAATATGGGAGCCGAACTCGGACATACCAAATTGGTATACAATGGCGAACGCTGCACATGCGGGCAAAAAGGTTGTTTGGAAGCTTATTGCTCATCCACCGCATTAATCCGTATCATGAAAGAGACCTTACAAAAGAATAAGGACACCTTGATATGGAAACTTTGCGGCGAAGACGAAAATAAAGTCAATGGAGAGATTCTTTTCGAGGCCGCTAAACAAGGGGATTCCCTCGCTAAACAGATCGTCGATGACTATATCAGTAGACTGGCCGCCGGAATCTCCACGTTCATAACCATCTTCCGTCCGCAAGTAATCATTTTAGGGGGTGGTATCGCACATGCAGGTGACCTGCTGTTGAAACCTTTAAACGAGAAACTACATACTTGTACCTTCGCCGCCGAGGAAATAGGTATCCCTCAAGTTATCCGTGCGGAATTAGGAAATGACGCCGGAATAATCGGCGCCGCGCTTTTAGAGAAAACGATGTAACGAAAAAAAATATGAAAACAAATAAGAAAGAACTTTTAGATTCATTCAAGGGAGGACTGATCGTATCCTGTCAAGTACAACACGATGATCCGACTTTTTCAGTAGACTTTGTCGTAAAAATGGCAAAAGCCGCCCAATGGGGAGGTGCCGTAGGCATCCGTGCCAACGACCCGGAGCAGATCAAGGCGATCAAAAAAGAGGTGGATTTGCCGGTAATCGGGCTTTGGAAAATCTGGCACGATGATACGGACGTATTTATCACTCCCACCCTAGAGGCCGCTAAAGCGGTATGGGAAGCCGGAGCCGAGATTATCGCCTTGGACTGTACGAGCCAAATCACTCATGAAGGCCACCCGGCATACGAACTGCTACCGATCTTAAAAAAGGAAATTCCGGAAGCGATCATCTTCGCCGACGTATCCAATTATGAGGAAGCTGTACGTGCCGTAGAAATGGGAGCCGATATCGTTGGCCCTACCTTATATGGATATACGGAAGCAACCAAGCATATCGAGCAACCGGATTTACGAGAATTCGCCCGTATGTGCCGTGACTTTAAAGACAAAGTCTATGTCATTATGGAGGGGCATATCTACTCGCCGGAAGATGCCATGAAATGTATCTTCCTCGGAGCTCATTCCGTAGTAGTAGGCAGCGCGATCACCCGTCCGCACTTGATCACGAAACGTTTTACGGACTTACTAACCGGTTACCAAAATAACTGGCGGGAAGCCGAAAGAAGCAAACATTAATAATCATATGGCAAATTTCAATGTAGAAGGGGCGCAAAACGTAGAGATCAGCAAGAAATTACCTTGCGAGAAACCTCTGATCGTACAACTGGAGATCATGGAGCGGTATACGGCAGTCCATAAAGCCTGTGCCGCCCTACCCAAAGAGATACGTGAAGTGGAATGCCTGAAAGTTTTATACCCCACGCTATTTCGCAAGATCACGGATCAAGACTTGATCGCCGGACGTACGGACTTCCTACCCATCGGGTTCGGATGCGTAACCTCATTAGGGGGTGTCGGGCATTATTGCGTATTCAAGAAACTCCGTGCCTTCCAGCAACAACTGGATGAAACTGAACGAAAACGGGTGGATACGTTATATGATTATTGGTTGGATCACGATTTAAAGACCCAATTCAACAAGGAGGTCCTCACCGAGGATACATTGGGTATGTTCATCGACTGCGAATACCCGATGATCGCTACCGCACGTCTATCCGGAATGATGCTGGATTACCCGAAACTATTGGATAAGGGCATCGGTGGCCTTCGCTCTGATTTACAGGAGAAACTCAAAGAGCAACCCGATAATAACTTTTACAAAGCAGGCATCCAATGTCTGGATATTTTTGTAGATTGTGCTTCTCATCTCCAGCAAGACGCTAGAGAGCAAATGGCTTCAGCCAACATGAAAAGGCAAAAAGAATTAGAGCGTATCTGCCAAGCCCTAGAGAACATCAAGGAGAAGAAACCCGGTACGTTCCATGAAGCGATGCAGTTATTCTGGTTATTCGCTTTGTTGGCCGGTGTTATAAACTACGGTCGTCTGGATGATTATCTAGGCCCTTATTTAGTAGCCGATCTCGAGTCCGGGCGATTGACCGACGAAGAGGCATACCGATATATCCACTCGCTTTGGACCATGATTGAGAATCGCCGTACCACCGTAAACGGACGTATCATCGTAGGCGGTAAAGGACGCAAACACCCGAAAGAGGCCGACGTATTCCTGCATATCGCCATGAAAGTAGCGAAAAATTGCAGATATGTAGAGCCGCAATTCACCTTGCGCTTCGATAAAGAGACCTCCGAGGAAATCTGGGACGAAGCGTTGGACGCTTTGGGTGCGGGAGCTACTTACCCGACCCTTTACAATGATGATGTAAACGTCCCGGCCGTCATGTACGGAATGCGTGTAGACGAGAAAACGGCGGAACAATACGTGCCTTTCGGTTGTACCGAGTTCGTGATACAAGGACAGAGTACGGGTACGCCCAACATCTGCATCAATTTACTAAAACTACTTACGATTTATATGAATGATGGTATCGACCCGATTGACGGTAAACGTAAATCCGGGCCGGTACCTCTAAAGAAATTAGAGGAGTATCAGACATTCGAGGAATTCTATGACGGTTACAAGGCTTTACTCGATTATTATCTGGATCTGTCTGTCAAAGCCCAATACCATTCGTATGAGGTGATGAACCAGCACGTAAGTTTCTTGTTTACCAGCCTATTAACCGATGATTGCATCGCACGGGGAAAAGCGCTTTTGGACGGAGGCGTACGTTATCTAGGCGGGACAAACGAGACGTATGGCAATATCAACACTTCCGATTCCCTGTGGGTAATCCGGGATCTGGTATTCAATCAAAAGAAATACACGTTACGGCAATTGAATGATGCCATGCTAGCTAATTTCAACGGCTATGAGGCTTTACGAAAAGATTGCCTGAACTGTGATAAATATGGTAACGACCTTGAGACTGCCGATACGATGGCCAACGATTTGTACGAGTTCGTAGCGAAAGGCGTACGCGATCGCGGTATCGCCATCGGTATGCAATACTTCTTGATCGTTATCAGCAATAATCAATTAAACACGGAATGGGGAAACCGGACCGCCGCCTCACCCGACGGACGATTATCGTGCATGTATATGAATCCTGCCAATAATCCGCAAGGGGGAGCGAATAAAAGCGGCCCCACGGCCATGCTGAATTCCTTGGCGAAGTTCGACGCCAAGTATCATGGAGGCTCGGTACAAAACATTAAGTTTTCTCCTTCCATGTTCAACGAGAACAGGGCTGTCATCAAGAGCCTGTTCAAGACTTATTTTGCGAAAGGGGGTTGCCATTTGATGGTGACTGTAGTAGATAAGGGAGTTTTAGAAGACGCGGTAGAGCACCCGGAAAATTACCCGGACCTAATCGTCCGGGTAAGCGGGTTCTCCGCGGTATTCGTCGATTTATCTCCCAATATTCAACAGGAACTTTTAAGCAGGGTATTGTATGATAAATAAATATAAGGTTAGCGAGAATAGGTTATCAATCATGGAGATCGAACGGTTCGCCGTTCACGACGGCCCGGGCATCCGGACCGTCGTTTTCCTTCAAGGTTGTCCCCTACATTGTCCATGGTGCTCCAATCCGGAATCCCAGAAAAGGAAACCGCATCTGCTCCATATCAAGAATAAATGTATCGGATGCGGACGTTGCGAGGCGATTTGTCCACGGGGCAATATCTCCATCCAAGACCATTTTCCGGTGTTTAATCGTCAGGCCTGTGTAGCCTGCAAGGCTTGCGAGCGTATATGCCCGCAGAACGCTATTAAGTTTGTCGGTGAATCAATTACCTCATCCGAGGTTATGGAAATCCTTTTACGTGACCGGGATTATTACCTGAATTCCGGTGGAGGGGTTACGTTTTCCGGAGGGGAAGCTTTCACGCAATTCGAGGGATTGATGGATTTGCTGATCCAATGCAAGAACGAGAAACTGCATACCTCCGTAGAGACTTGCGGGCAAGTGAATCTTGATAAGATAAAGCAAGCGCTTCCGCTTATCGATTTGTTCTTGTTCGATATCAAACATACGGACAAGGATTTACTTCAGAAAGAAACTGGAGCGAACTTGGATACGATCCTCACGAATTTACGGTATATATCCAGTAAGAGCGCTAATAAAGTAACGATCCGTGTACCGGTAATTCCCGGTTTCAATTTCAATGAGAATACACTCCGGGAAATATTCATGCTGGCGAAAGAGAATCGTATCAAATGCGTACACCTGCTTCCCTACCATACATTGGGAAAAGATAAATACGAGCAATTAGGTCTCATCTATCCTTATCCCTGCGAGCAAATGCTAGCCAAAGAAGAGCTGTTCCCCTTTAAGGAGATGGGGGAAAAAATGGGTTTGGAAATACGAATCGGAGGATAAACTCCTCCCAATAAAATAGTATCTTCGCGCAAATCATCGTTTTATAAATCTTAGTAAGAGACATATGAAAACAGAAAAAGAGAAAGCGGCGGAAGGTCTATTATACAATGCGAATCATGATAGTGAGCTTCAAGATGAGATGAAAAGAGCGAAATGCGTCCTTTTCAAATACAACCAATTGCCCCCCGACCAAGAGGAAGAAAAAGATCGGATTCTAACCTCTTTTCTAGGCAAGAAAGGGAAGAACACCGTTATCCTATCCCCTTTCCAATGCGATTATGGCTATAATATCGAGATTGGGGATAATTTCTTCGCCAACGTGAATCTCGTTATCTTGGATGGAGCGAAAGTTCGTATCGGCAATAACGCATTCATCGCCCCGAACGTAGGCATCTATACCGCCGGCCACCCTTTTGACGTAAAGCAACGTAATGAGGGTTTGGAATACGCTTTTCCCGTGACTATCGGCGATAACGTATGGATCGGTGCGCAAGCCTGTATCCTTCCCGGGGTGACCATTGGCGATAACACGGTAATCGCCGGAGGAAGCGTCGTAACCAAAGATATTCCGGCCAATGTTATAGCTGCCGGCAATCCCTGCCGTGTAATCCGGGAAATAACGGAAGCCGACCGGAATAAATACCGCCAGCCCTAAGCTCCCGTTTAGGTTCATCGTAAATATCTCACTTCGGTAACGAGTGCCGGTAATCCTTGGGTGATGTCCCTACTATCTTCTTAAAGATACGGCTGAAATAGTAGGGATCGTCAAAGCCCAGTTTCAAGGCGACTTGATTGATCTTCATATTCGTATGTAATAATAGCTGGCAAGCCCGATCTATTTTCATATGCAAGAAATAATTCATCGGAGCATAACCGGTTTCCTTGAAGAAAAGCCTGTACATATAAGATTCCGAATAGCCGAAATGAGAGGCCAATTCCTTTAATGTCAATTTATTCTCCAGATTCTCCGTCATGAAGTGGGTCGCCAAACTAATAAAGAACGTATTCTCCGCCTTGCTTTTGGAGAATTTAGCCTCCCTATACGTCTTCACATAGAGGAAAGAGGCGATCAAATGATTGAAACTTAAATTGACATAATTAACCGTAGCCTCATCCGTCCCGCTCTCCAACACGTTCAATAGTTCATCGAAGAAGGCGATACGATCGCCGATACGGGAATTATCATCCATGTCGATCGGGATCACCCCTTGCAGTTGATCGCTGATATACTTCGCCTTTTTCCCTTTAAAATGTGCCCAATAAATATACCAAGGATCATGCTCACTCGAACCATATTGATGGGGCTTCTCTGCCGGGAGGATGAAAAAATGATTCTCGGGTACGACATATCGTTTTCCATCCAACACGTACCAGCCCTCTCCTTTGGTGCAATAAATTAAAAGATACTCTCCACAACCGGACGCACGATCAATATAATGGCTTTCCGCCTTCGGAAAATACCCCATAGAGTGTACGACCAAGTCCGCGACTAATGGGTTGTTCAACGCTTGTTCTATAACGTAGAAAGGATAGACAATCAATCGCTGACCGGAAAAACCATGCTTTATTTTCGCCATAAACCAGAACTTTTAGATGGTTACTGAATAACGCAAAGATAATCCATTTTTTTTAGCTAGATACTCTATTATCCAAATCCTTTATGTGCAGTATTTTTGCCAATGAACAAATAAACCATATCAAATGGCGTTATCATAAGGAGATAATTAAACTAAATATTCTAATATATGAAAAAGATCGTATCTATTTTTCTAGTAACCATTTACGGGATGTGTATGGTTGCATGTGGAAGTCGTTCCTCATCCACGGAAGTAAAAGATAATGTATTAACAGAGGAGGAAAAAGCGGAAGGCTACACCTTGTTATTCAATGGCAAGGATTTTACCGGTTGGAAAATGTTCAACGGGGGTGATGTCAAGGGATGGCAGGTAGAAGACGGGGTGATCGTCGGCTACGGAAACGGTGGTGACGTGATAGCGGATACCACGATCAAGGTAAGTACCGATATCGTTACCGTTAAGAATTACCATAACTTCCAGATCAAATGGGATTGGAAAATCGGAGCGCAAGGAAACTCCGGATTCTTATATCACGTACAAGAAGGACCTAAGTACAAAGCTCCTTTTGAAACCGGCCCGGAATACCAGTTGATCGATGACGATAACTACCCTTGGGTCAGCGAGACCGGAAAAGAGGGATTGGAAGACTGGCAGAAAACGGGTTGCAACTACGCTATGTATGTACCGGAAACCAAACAGGTGAACCCTCCGGGAGAATGGAACTCCTCTATGGTACTTTACAAGGATGGATATGTTGAGCACTGGCTGAACGGAGAAAAACTATTCTCTTTCCAAGAAGGGTCCGAAGATTGGAAGATGCGTCGTTATAGCGGTAAATGGGAAGCTTTCCCCGATTACGGTATCTCTACCACCGGTAAACTTTGTTTTCAGGACCATGGAAGTAAAGTATATTTCAAGAATGTGAAGATTAAGGATTTAGACTAATTGTATTAAGAAATCAATGCCATGAATAGAAAAGAATTCTTTAAAGTATCGGCCGCAGCAAGTCTTGCGTCACTACTATCACCCCTTTCCGCCTATGCGGAGAAATTCGAATCGGAAGGTAAAAAGGTGAAAGTAGCCGTTATCGGTTGCGGAAGTGTATCTACCCAATATTTTCCCCATATATCGAAATGCCCGTATGTAGAAATCGTGGCTTGTTGCGATATCAAACCGGATCGTGCTCAAAAGGCGGCCAAGCAATATAATATACCTAAATGGTACAAGCATATCGATGATATGCTTAGCGGTTCCAAGTTCGACTTGATGCTTACATTGACCGATATGCAGGTTCACGGAGAGTTGAACCGTAAGGCTTTGATGGCGGGAAGAAATGTCTGGAGCGAGAAACCTTTGGCGAATTCCTATAAGGAAGGCAAAGAATTATACGATCTCGCTACGAGCAAGGGGCTTCGTATCTGGGGTGCGCCTGCCGTTGTAAACAGTCCTCAATTTGCCTTTATGGCCGAACAAATCAATAAAGGAACCCTAGGTAATCTGGCATGTGCGCACGGACATTACGGACATGAAGGTCCTTCTTGGTCCGCTTTCTTCTACGAACCGCTAGGTGGCAGTATGCCCGACTTAGGAGTCTATAACATCGCTACCCTAACCGGATTATTGGGACCGGCTAAATCCGTTGTTGCCATGACTACAATCGTAACCCCGGAGAGAACCGTAGACGATAAGGGCAAAATCAAAGTTCGAGAAGAAGATAATGCCATGATTATCATGGAACACGAAAAGGGAGTCCTTTCTCATATCGAGTGTGGTTTCAATTATTTCGATCCATACGGACATTTAGGTAAAGGACAGGAGAAAGCGACGATCTCCTTATACGGTTCACACGGCAATATGCATATGGTAGGTTACGACTGGGCACCAAACGGGGTGGACTTATCGACGATGGATCATCCGGTACCCCAACGTTTCGTTCCGGACACCAATGGCTATGTTTGGCAAGAAGGAGCTTCCGATATCAGCAAACACATGGCATTAAACACGGAACCACGTATAAATGTCGAGCATGCGTTACACGTATTAGAGATTATCGAGGCCGCCCGAAAATCACAAGCTACAGGTCAACGCATCCAGCTTGTATCGAAGTTTCCTTGGCCGATGGTAAAATAAATTAAGAAGTCTTAGTAGTGAAAAGAACGGGACATTTAATATATTTGTTCCTGTAAATACCAGAGAAACATGAGGAAGATAAGTGAAATTTTATGCTGCGTAGCCATACTTTGTTGTGCATTGAGCGCATGTAGCGACAAGCCGGCAACGGTAAAAGTCAGTAGTTTCAATATTTGGTTGAATACCCTAGGGGGAAAGCTTCCCCCTAGCCAGACAGCGAAAGTGATCGAGGCTAGCCAGACGGATATCGTAGGAATCCAAGAAGGGCATATCTATGAAGAAGACGGCATCAAGCACGATCATGTACCGGAAATCGCGGAATCCCTAGGTTTCCACCTTTTCAACCAAGGGGAGGGACATTATATCTTATCTCGTTATCCGGTCGTCGACAGTACGGCTTCCCGCTACGGGGTGAAGATACAGGTAGGCAAAGACAAATTCTGCTGGATGTTTAATTGCCATCTATATTATATCCCGTATCAGCCTTATCAATTGAATGGGATTCCTTATGGCGATTATCCGTTTATCGATACCGAGGAGGAAGCTGTCCGGTTCGCCAACGAGGCCCGGCGTGAAGAAGTAACTCGTTATCAAAAGGATATACAGCAAGTCATGAAGGAAGGTTATCCTGTCTTTTTAACAGGAGATTTTAATGAACCTTCTTTCTTGGACTGGACACAACGGGCCGCCGATGCCGGTATCCACAAGATCAAGGTGGAGTGGCCGGCAACCAAGGCTTTCTCTGAGATCGGGATGAACGACTCCTACCGGACAATCCATCCGGACGAGGTCTCCACACCCGGCTATACATGGACTCCCGTTCCTAGCGAACAAGAAATACTAGACCGTCTGGATTTCGTACTATATTCCGGATGTAAGGTAACAGACTCATTTATCACAGGCGAAAGCGAGGCCACCTCGGACGTGGTAGTCTCCCCTTACCCTTCGGATCATAGAATGGTAACCTCCTGTTTCAATTTCTAACAGTAACTACTAAAAAACAAATTATACAACATGGAATCAAGAAGAGATTTTCTGAAAAAAGCAGCCGTAGCGGCAGCTGGTCTAACAATCGTCCCCTCTAAAACGATCGCTGGATTAGGCCATAAGGCACCAAGTGATACAATGAATATTGTCGGTATCGGTATCGGTGGTAAAGGCCACCCGAACTTGGTCGGCATGAAAACCGAGAACATCATCGGGCTTTGCGATATCGACTGGAAATACGCGAAGAACTGCTTCGAGGAATTCCCGGACGCTAAACGTTATTGGGACTGGCGGAAGATGTTCGATGAGTTGGGCGACCAGATCGACGGTGTCATGGTAGCTACTCCGGACCATACTCATGCCACGATCGCGGCCACGGCCTTGACAATGGGTAAACACGTATATTGCCAAAAGCCGCTTACCCACTCCGTTTACGAGAGCCGTTTATTGACAAAACTCGCCGCTAAATATAAGGTAGCGACCCAGATGGGTAACCAAGGGAACTCCGGCGATGGTGTCCGTCAATTATGCGAATGGATCTGGAACGGAGAGATCGGTGAAGTAAAAGAAGTACACGCATGGACCAACCGTCCGATCTGGCCGCAAGGATTACAGCGCCCAACCGAAAAACAACGTTGTCCGAAGACGATGAATTGGGACTTATTTATCGGCCCGGCCGCCATGCGTCCGTTCCATGAGATCTATACCCCTTGGAACTGGCGTGGATGGTGGGATTTCGGAACCGGAGCTTTCGGAGATATGGCTTGCCACGTGCTCGACCCGGTTTACCAATCCTTGAAGTTAGGTTATCCGGATCGCGTACAAGGCCGTTCTACCCAGATCAATACGGAATCCGCTCCTCAATCGGAGGTGGTAGAATTCCGCTTCCCGGCTCGTGACAATCTTCCAAAGGTAGCCTTACCGGAGGTGAAAGTATATTGGTACGATGGCGGTATGCTTCCTCAGCGTCCGGACTTATTACCGGATGGTGTAGATATGATGCGTGACGGTTTGGGTGGATGTATCTTCGTAGGTACTAAAGACACGTTGATCTGCGATTGCGGAGGTTTCAACTCCCGGTTATTATCCGGCCGTGTACCTCAAGTAACCCCCTATTTGCGCCGTATCCCGAACGCTACCGGATACTTTGACGGTTTCCATGAGCAAGACTGGATCCGTGCTTGTAAAGAATCGCCGGAGAACCGTGTGGAAGGAACTTCCAACTTCGCTTATTCCGGACCATTCAACGAGATGGTGCTATTGGGTGTATTAGCGATCCGTCTGCAAGGCTTGAACAAGAAATTGATGTGGGACGCCCAAAACATGCGTTTCACCAATATATCCTCTTCCGACGTATTGAAGATCGTAACCAGCGATGATTTCAAGGTGATAGACGGTCACCCCTATTTCGATACGAAATACGCGGAGTTCAATGCGCTAGAGGCTGCCAACGAATATATCAGACATACCTATCGTGAAGGCTGGAGCCTTCCGGAAATGCCGGTATAAGTATGAAACGATATATTATATTAGCACTATGTACGGTCATGCTCCTTGGGCAGGCCGTACAGCTGGCGGCGCAAAAAGCGGACTGGAAGGTGGGTATACAGACTTGGACTTTCCACAATCTTACGTTGATGGAGACCTTGGATAAGACCCAACAACTGGGCATGGGGTATGCGGAGGCTTTCTTTTTCCAAGAATTGGGCGCTCCGTTCCCAAAAGAGACGTATTTAAATTACGACTTGAGCGATGACGACTGCGCTTTATTACGCCATGAGTTCAAGAAAAGGGGAATCAAGCCGATCGCCTTTGGTGTAGCCTCTTATGGGACTAACGAGGAATGGGATAAGTTCTTCGCGTTCGCTCATAAAATAGGCGCGCATATCGTGACTGTCGAACCGGAGTTAAACCAGTTAGACTACATCGAATCCCTCGCCAAGAAGTACGATATGGAGGTAGCGATCCATAACCATCCGAGTCCATGCATTTACGCAAGTGCCGAGGTGGTAGAGAAAGCGCTGAAAGGCCGTTCTTCCTTGATGGGAGTATGCGCCGATATCGGCCATTGGAAACGGGTGGGTGAAGATCCGCTCAAAAATCTCCAGAAGTTATCCGGACGCATCAAGGTGGCACATTTGAAAGACCTCACCGACAAGATGGAAGACGCTACATGGGGAACCGGGATCTTACCGGTAAAAGCGTTCGTCAACGAGCTGAAGCGTCAGCATTTCAACGGGCTTATCTCCATTGAGTACGATGATTTCAAATCCGATATCCAAGAGATACGCAACAGCTTGGAATTCCTACGGAAATGCTCTAAATAGAAGTATACGCTTCCCTTAAAAACACCTATATCGGCGTAGGCCCACACGTATATACGTATAGGCTTACACCGATATTAATATGGGCCTACACGTATATACGTATAAGCCCACACCTATATATGCCTAAAAAGTCGTTATCAGAACAAGGGATTATCCACCTTTTCTCTCAGCAACGCAAGATCTACCACCTGTTGAATATCACTCACATAATGGAACACCAAGCCTTTCAAATACTCCGGTTTGATCTCATTGATATCCTTCTCATTCTCCTTGCAAAGAATCAACTCCTTGATCCCGGCACGTTTAGCCGCCAAGATCTTCTCCTTGATACCACCTACGGGAAGCACTTTCCCACGCAACGTGATCTCGCCGGTCATAGCCAAGTTCTTTTTCACCTTACGCTGAGTAAAGGCGGAGACAAGAGAAGTCACCATCGTTATTCCGGCACTCGGTCCGTCTTTCGGGATCGCCCCCTCCGGTACGTGGACATGCACATTCCAGTTCTCGAACAACTCCTCGTTGATATTAAACTGAGCCGCATGCGCATGGATATACTCAAGTGCCAACATGGCAGACTCTTTCATCACATCTCCCAGATTCCCGGTCAAAGTAAGCTTTGACCCCTTACCTTTACTTAAGCTCGACTCCACGAAAAGAATCTCACCACCAACAGCCGTCCAAGCTAATCCCGTAACCACGCCGGCATAGTCATTCCCTTGATATTTATCGCGGGAATATTCGACCGCCCCTAGATATTCATACAAATCCTCCGGCTTAATGCTCGTCGGGATAGGCTCGTCGCTAGCGACCTTACGGGCTAGCTTACGCATGATTTTAGCGATTTTCTTATCCAATTCCCGGACACCGCTCTCGCGTGTATAGGCTTCAACGATCACTTGTAAGGTTTTCTTGGGGAATTTCACGGAACCTTTCTTCAAGCCGTGTACATCCATCTGCTTAGGCACGAGATGCTTCGCTGCGATCTCTACCTTCTCCTCCATGATATAACCGCTCACCTCGATCAGTTCCATACGATCCAGCAATGGCTGGGAAATCGTATTCAAATTATTAGCGGTAGCGATAAACATCACCTTGCTTAAATCGTAATCGATATCCAGATAATTATCGTGAAACGCGTTATTCTGCTCCGGGTCCAAGACCTCCAATAAAGCGGATGCCGGATCCCCCTTGAAATCATTCGTGATCTTATCGATCTCATCTAAGATAAAGACAGGGTTCGATGTTCCCGCCTTCTGTATATTCTGGATGATACGTCCGCACATAGCACCGATATAGGTACGACGATGTCCGCGAATCTCGGCCTCATCGTGCAATCCACCTAAAGAGACACGTACATATTTACGGCGCAAAGCCTCTGCGATGGAACGCCCCAATGAAGTCTTGCCGACTCCCGGAGGACCGTACAAACAGATAATCGGAGATTTCATATCCCCTTTCAGCTTCAATACCGCCAGATGCTCGATAATACGCTCTTTCACCTTCTCCAAACCATAATGATCACGATCTAAGACCTTCTGGGCATGAGACAAGTTGAAATTGTCCTTACTATACTCGTTCCACGGCAAGTTAACGATATTCTGGACATATTGCGTCTGTACGGAATAATCCGGAGATTGCGGATGCAATCGTTCCAATTTTCGCAATTCCTTCTCAAAGACCTGCGCTACCTCGGCAGGCCATTTCTTACGACAGGCTTTCTCCCGTAATTCTTTTATCTCCAACTCATTGATATTCCCGCCCAATTCCTCTTGAATGGTCTTGATTTGCTGTTGAAGGAAATATTCTTTTTGTTGTTGATTGATATCCTCATGTGTCTTCATCTGGATGGAAGCTTTCAACTCCACCAGCTGATACTCGCGGTTCAAGATAAAAAGTAACCGATACGCACGCTCTTTTAAGTCCCCGATCAATAACAATTGCTGTTTCTCGGCCGATCCACTCGGTATATTGCTACAAGAGAAATTGACCACATACAAGACATTCTTATTATTCTTGATCGAGAAGATCAAATCCCGGGGAGGTTCAGCCACGGCCCCAAGCATCTTGATGGTCAAATCCTTGATCGTTGAGATCAAAGCCTCGAACTCGCGGTCTGTCTTGTCCGGCTTCGTGTCCTCCAACACGGTGATCTTACCGGAAAGATACGGATCTGTCTCGGTCAACTCATTCAATTCAAAGCGTTTCTTACCTTGAAGAATAACAGTAGTGCTACCATCTGGCATCTCTAAGACACGAACGATGTCAGCGATTACCCCGGTAGTATATAAATCCTCTAAAACCGGATCTTCCGTATCCATCTCTTTCTGGCAAACAACTCCGATCAAACTCTTTTTATGTACAGCCTCTTTGATCAGGCGCATCGATTTAGGACGCCCGATAATCACCGGCATGGCAACACCCGGAAAGAGTACCATATTCCTTAACGGAAGAATGGGTATAGTGTCTCCAACTTTCTCTATTCCTTCTGTGAAATCCTCATCTACATCGCATTCTGTAAGAATTGGCATTACGATACCAATATTGTCATCCAAGTCATCAAACGAATTCTGGCAAAATACTCTCGTCTTTTCTTTCATATATACATTCATCATTGTATATGTTAATACAATAAACGTGCCAAAGTTACAGCTTTTCATTCAATTCTTACTAATTTCGCGGCATACAATCGATAGAGATATGGCAAATCCTTATTTTCAATTCAAGAAATTTACGGTATGGCACGATAAATGTGCCATGAAAGTCGGAACGGATGGCGTTTTGCTTGGGGCGTGGGCTAGCATAGAGAGATGTCAGAGGATTTTGGATGTGGGAACCGGAACGGGATTGATCGCCCTCATGCTGGCGCAGCGTAGCACCGCGATCCTAGACGCTATCGATATAGATTCAGACGCATGTTTACAAGCTCGGGAAAACATCGCGAAATCGCCTTTCGCCAACCGGATACAAGTCTATCAAACCTCGCTCTCCGAATATATGCCGGATGAGAATATCAAATATGACTTGATCGTATCCAACCCACCCTATTTTATTGATTCATTGAAATGCCCGGATACTAAACGTAATCTAGCCCGGCATACGGATACTCTATCACTCCCGGATTTATTGCGTGATAGCCGCAAACTGTTGGCACCCGAAGGAAATATCGCCTTGGTACTTCCCTTTGATCAACGGGAGTCTTTAATAGACCTCGCTCGAGAAGAGTCTTTGTCTCCATCGAGAGAAACCCACGTTTCCCCCATACCGGACGCCCCTCCTAAGCGCTTATTAATAGAACTCTCAGCGACGCCGGTAGCAAAACCCAAGTCGTCTCATCTGACCCTAGAAATCGAGCGGCATCGATATAGCGATGAATTCACCGCTATAGCTAAAGACTTTTACTTGAAAATGTAAGGAAGTTTTTTATCGAAGAAGCGAGTTACCTCGTCAAATAAATTATGTACCTCCTTGGTGAAAGACACAACCTCCGGAGTCAGCACATGTAAGGCCTTCGGTTCCACCGTAATATCGATACGGCGATCTGCCATGATCGGTTCTCCATCCAAGTGCATCACGCCCGGATGTTGGCGAATAATCGTGACTTGCTGGGCTTTCATCGTCTTAATCTTACTATTCCGATCAATCTGTTTGGTAAACAATTGGATGGCCAAAGGAGCGATATCCAATGGCATAAAAGGGGATAAGATCGTAACGTCCATCCGTCCGTCCTGTATATTCGCATGCGGAGCGATAAACGCGTTATTACCATATTGCGAAGCATTCGCGCAAGCGACTAGAAACGCCTTCTCCTTGATCGTCTGATTATCTACCACCAATTCATAAGGCTCAGGCTTATAACTCAGATACTCCTCTATCGTATTCTTTATATAAGTAAGAGACCCGCGCCGTTTCTCATTCGCGAATTTCTGGCTGACGGCGGCATCAAAACCGACTCCACAGGTACAGAAAAAGACCTGTCCGTTCGCCCGGCAGCAATCTATCGTCGTAACATGCCCTTTCGCGATCAGATCGATAGCCCTTTTCACGTCCATCGGTATGTGCAATTCTCTAGCTAAGCCATTGCCCGAACCTTTCGGGATGATACCTAAGATCGCGTTCGAATGGATCATAGCTCTCGCTATCTCATTCACCGTCCCGTCACCGCCTACCGCCAAAATATATTCAGCTCCTTCCTCTATGGCTTGCCGAGTCAACTCGCTGGCATGGCCTGCATACTCTGTAAAAGAAATGTTTAACGAACAGTTCTTTTTCGAGCAGATCCCTTCGATCATCTTAGGTATCTTGCGCTTCGACCCTACACCTGATATAGGGTTTATGATAGCTTGTACTTTTATATCCCGTTCGCTCATCCTCACTTCTTCTTTTTTATTTGAGAGGACAAAAATAATGCTTTTATAAAACTTTTAAAGCATTTCGACTACTATAAGTTATTTTTTTACTACTTTTGCGGCTGGATTTGCCGAAACATGGGATTATGTACGCGGCGAACCTGTGTTCTTTATTAGAATAAATAAATAGCGAGATAAATCATTCTCTTTTATAATAATATGAAACTTTTACAAGAGAAACTAGCAAAGTACGACGCTCCTCAAAGAGCCATGGCAATGGGAATCTATCCTTACTTCAGGGAAATCCAGAGCGATCAGGACACGGAAGTTCTAATCAGCGGGAAGAAAGTCTTGATGTTTGGTTCTAATGCGTACTTAGGATTAACCAATCATCCTAAAGTAAAAGAAGCAGCGATCGAGGCCATTAAAAAGTATGGTACAGGTTGTGCCGGCTCACGTTTCTTAAACGGAACGTTGGACTTACACCTCCAGTTGGAAAAACGTTTAGCAGAATTTGTTGGTAAAGAAGACGCCATCGTATACTCTACAGGTTTCCAAGTTAATCTAGGTGTTGTATCCTGTATCACCGGACGTGAGGACTATATCCTTTGGGATGAGTTGGATCATGCATCCATTATCGAAGGACATCGTCTTTCTTTCTCCACGAAATTGAAATTCAAGCATAACGATATGGACTCCTTGGAGAAACAACTCCAGAAATGCGAGCCAGACAAGGTGAAACTTATCGTTATCGACGGTGTCTTCAGCATGGAAGGTGATGTCGCTAAATTACCGGAAATCGTAGCTCTCGCAAAGAAATATAACGCAAGTGTAATGGTTGACGAGGCTCATGGTATCGGTGTATTCGGTGATCATGGCCGCGGTACTTGTAATCACTTCGGCGTTACGAACGATGTTGATTTGATCATGGGAACTTTCAGTAAGTCTTTCGCTTCTATCGGTGGTTTTATCGCATCGGACGAACCGGTTATCAATTACTTACGTCACCACTCCCGTTCCTATATCTTTAGCGCAAGCAATACGCCTGCCGCTACTGCCGCAGCGAACGCGGCATTAGATATCATGTTAAGCGAACCGGAACGTATCCAACATTTATGGGATTTGACTCATTACGCATTGGATGGTTTCCGTAACATGGGTTGTGAGATCGGACATACTTCTACCCCGATCATCCCGTTGTTTATCCGTGACAACGACTTGACATTCCTTATCGTAAAAGAATTATTTGAGGCCGGAATCTTCGTAAACCCGGTAGTAGCTCCCGCAGTTGCTTCCGAGGATACACTGATCCGCTTCTCCCTTATGGCTACCCACACGAAAGAGCAACTAGATTACGCTTTGGAGACAATCCACAAGGTATTCAAGAGCCATGGGTTGGTAGACTAATCGTGTAAATATATAAGAAAAGGCCCGAAGGTTAGGTATAACACCTATCTTCGGGTCTTTTTTTATAACTGAAAAAATCATAACTATGATTTTGAATGGGAATAAATCACTATTTTTGCATATTTAGATAAATTGGGCGGTTATGTCGATGGCCCTCTTACAAATTAAAAATAAATGGATTTCATATTAGATAAAGGAAGTAGCCATATGGGCTGCAAAGGTTGCAGCAAAAGGCAAAACAATAAACTGAATACCTATGATTGGTTGTGCGATGTACCCGACGCGGAAGGCTCGACTGACTTCGTAGAGGTTCAATTTAAAAATACCCGCAAAGGGTATTACTTGAATAGTGCTAAAATACCTTTGGAAAAAGGTGATATAGTAGCCGTAGAGGCAAGTCCCGGTCATGATATCGGTACGGTTTCTTTAACGGGAAAATTGGTTCTGCTGCAAATGAAGAAGAACAACGTGCGCACGGAAGCTGAGCCAAAACGGATTTACCGAAAGGCAAAACCGACCGATATCGAGAAATATGAGGAAGCGAAAGCAAAGGAACATGCCACTATGATTCGCTCGCGACAAATCGCAGCCGATTTAGGATTGAATATGAAAATCGGTGATGTAGAGTATCAAGGTGACGGTAATAAGGCGATCTTTTATTATATAGCGGATGAACGTGTAGATTTCCGTCAACTAATTAAAGTGCTAGCGGAGGCTTTTCGTGTTCGTATCGAGATGAAGCAGATCGGTGCTCGTCAAGAAGCCGGACGTATCGGTGGTATCGGCCCTTGCGGTAGAGAACTTTGCTGTTCCAGTTGGATGACAAGTTTTGTATCGGTCGCTACCGGAGCTGCCCGTTATCAAGATATTTCCATGAATCCCCAGAAATTGGCCGGACAATGCGCTAAATTGAAATGTTGTATCAATTATGAGGTAGATACATATGTGGAAGCCCAGAAACGCCTTCCCTCCCGGGAGATTGTCTTGGAGACCAAAGATAATAATTACTATCATTTCAAGACGGATATTTTCAAACGGGAAATTACCTATTCTACGGATAAATCATTTGCGGCTAATCTTATCACGATTCCGGCAAGCCGTGCTTTCGATGTCATTAACATGAATAAGAAAGGCATGAAGCCGATATCTCTAGAGGCGGATACGAAGCCACAACCACCGAAACGAGACGCTCAAGATATTCTTGGGCAAGAAAGCGTCACACGTTTCGACTCTGTTAAAAAGAAAAAGAAAAAACGTCCTGCCAACAAGAATAATGGCGAGAACAATGGAAACGGGAACGGAGCTAACACCACCGCAACGGCAGTTACCAACACCGACGCACCTGTTTCTGAGAATAAGAACAACGGAGGAAACGGAGCCGGTGGCAATAATCGCCGCAACGGAGGAAATAATAGGAATAGCAATCGTGAGAATAACCGGGACAGAGAGAATAATCGGGAGAATAACAAAGATAATAGCCGGGAAAACAGTCGGGAGAACAACCGTGATAATAACAGGGAAAATAACCGAAACAATCGCCCGAAACAAAGGCCGAGAGCTAATAACGATAAGCAATCCAACAATGACAAGCCTGCGAATAATGACAAACCTCAGCAACCGATCAAACAGGCCAGACCTGATAAAACGGAGAATAGGCCAGAGACAAAGCCTGAGGCTTAAAAAGTTCATTGCCGCCTGTGTAACATGCTTCTTATGCTTCTCTTGCGAGAATGAAGCTGTATACGATCAGTATCAAGCTATCCAGAACACCTCGTGGGAGAAGAATAAGGAGTACTATTTCACTTTCTTGATTGAGGATATATCGGTTCCGTACGACCTAACCTTGGAAGTACGGAACAATAATATGTATCCGTATCAGAACCTATGGGTATTTTGCAGCGAGGAACTTCCGATAGGTCCTTTAAAAAGGGATACGATCGAATGTATGTTAGCTGATGAGTTTGGGAAATGGTATGGGGACGGGATCTCCCTGTTTCAATCCAGTTTCCCGATACGGTCTGCTTACTATTTCCCCGTTAAAGGGCAATATACCTTTAGCTTCCGGCAGGGGATGCGTAACGACCAACTTCCGGGCATTCAGGAAATCGGCTTACGGGTCTTACCTTCTTCCACTAACGCTCCTTCCGAGAAGCGTCCAAACGAAGAAAAATAAACAATAAGATCGTAAATCCCCAAAGCGAGGAACCTCCATAGCTAAAGAAAGGCAAGGGAATGCCGATAACCGGAGTCAATCCCGTCACCATGCCGACATTAATCGCCAGATGGAAAAAGAATATGGAGGCTACGCTATAGCCATAGACTCGCCCGAAAGCATTATCTTGCCGCTCCGCCAATACAATCAGACGAAGAATAAAAAGTCCGAATACGATCAATACGGCAGAGGCTCCCAAAAAGCCTTGCTCCTCGCCTACCGTACAAAAGATAAAATCCGTATCCTGTTCCGGCACATACTTCAATTTGGTCTGCGTCCCATTCAAGAATCCTTTTCCGGATAATCCTCCGGAACCGATAGCGATCTTGGATTGATTCACATTATACCCCGCCCCGCTAGGATCATCCTCCAAGCCTAAAGAGACTTTAATACGAATTTGTTGGTGAGGTTCCAATATGTCATTAAACACATAATCCACAGAAAATAGGAAACCGATAGAACCTAAAGCGAACAGAGCGATTAACGCATAATGCCATACCCAGTTTCGAATGGATAAATAGAATAAATAGATTGACGCAGCTCCTACCAAGCCTATCGATATCCAAGTGAAGTTTACCGGGACAAACAAAGAAACGACATACCCGATCAAGAATGTCGAAGCAATTCCCCCAAGCATGATCTTAACGCTTATATAATCCTTACGGACACTCCCAACTAATCCCATGGTTATTAATAAGACAAGGCAAGAGACGATTAATTCACCCAATGGGGTAATACCCACCATCACCTCTGAATATTTCATTCCCGTAACGAAAAAGACGACCGCACAAACTCCTATCAACAAAATATATCCAGTCATTCCTTCCCGGTATAACATCAGAAAGAATGCCAAGTAAACCAATGCCGACCCCGTCTCTTTCTGTAAAAGAATACAAACCATCGGCAAGAAGATCAAGAACAAAGTGATTGAGAAATTCTTGACCGTCGTTAGCTTAAAGCCATAGCCATTCATAAACTTCGCCACGGCCAAAGCGGTAGCGAACTTAGCCAACTCCGCTGGTTGCAAACGGATAGGTCCCAATACGAGCCAAGAATGCGATCCCTTGATATTAGGTGCTAAAAATATAGTGGCGATCAACAATACGATCACGCACGCATAGATCAGATAGGCGAATATATCGAAGAAGTCACTTTCCAGCATCAATATGACGAAAATAAGGGCGAGTGAGGTACCGATCCAAATCATCTGCATCCCCGGACGACCCGACGGGTCGAACAAGCCAACGTTATCAAACTCGTAGCTCGCCCCACAAATACTAAACCAACCGGCGATTACCATAATCAAATACAACAAAATGGTAATCCAGTCTACCGACTTCCATATTTCCGTTTTCCTATAGCGCATTGTTCGGTAGTATTACGGCATTCATAATATATTCCTCCGTCGCCTTGTTAGCCTCGGATATTTCTCCTTTCAAATATTTCTCCAACATCAATTTACCGATAGGCACCGCATAGGTAGCACCGAATCCGGCGTTTTCCACAAACACGGCAATGGCGACCTTCGGCTTTTGATAAGGAGCGAATCCCATAAAAATAGAATGGTCCTTACCATGCGGGTTCTCCGACGTTCCCGTCTTTCCACAAACCTCGATATCCGGTAAAGCCGCCCCACGACAGGTTCCACCATAAGCGGTTCCCGTAACAGCCCCTCGCATACCCTCGGCAATATAACTATAATAATGCGTATCCACCGATGTATAATGCCTCTTACTATATAATGTATCCAGCGGAGTGTCTTGAATCTCTTTCACGACATGCGGAGTAATATAATATCCCCGATTAGCGACAGTAGCCGCCAAATTACAGATTTGCAAAGGCGTAGCCAATATCTCACCCTGACCGATAGCGATCGAGATAACCGTACTGGAATTCCAACGTCCCCGGTACACCTTATCGTAGAACTTACTATTCGGAATGAACCCTCGCTTCTCCCCCGGAAGATCGATTCCCAGCTTATAGCCATACCCCATAGAAACCATATAATTCTTCCAAACCTCAAAAGCCTCCTGTACCGACGGATATCGCTTCCGGCTGTCGATCATATCATGCAGTCCCCAAGGGAAAAAAGAGTTACAAGAGGTCGCCAACGCCCCGACCAGATTCAGAGGAGACGGATGCCCGTGACAAGCCGGCTTACCTCCCCGGAAGGTATATCCATGCGCACAGGTATATTGAGTTTCCGGAGTAATCACCCCTTCTTGCAAGAAGATCAAACCTTGAGTCGGTTTAAATGTAGATCCGGGAGGATATTGCGCCATGAGCGGGCGGTTGAATAAAGGTTTCAACGGGTCCTTCTGCAAAGCCACGTAGTTCTTTCCCCGCTGGCGCCCGATCAAGATACTCGGATCATATGTAGGAGCGGAAACCATACAAAGTACCTCCCCTGTCTCCGGCTCTATCATCACGATACCCCCTAATTTATTCTGCATTAACTTCTCCCCATAAGCCTGCAAGTCCATATCCAAGGATAATTTCAAGTTCTTGCCGGATTCAGGCTGGATATCGTGCCTGCCTTCCTCGTATCGCCCCTTGATACGTCCGTGAGCGTCACGCAACAGGATCTCGACTCCTTTCACGCCCCGCAAATATTCCTCGTACGATTGCTCGATCCCGGTCCTGCCGGAGTAATCGCCTTGTGTATAATAAGCGTCATTCTCTATATCTTTCCGGTTTACCTCGCCGATATTTCCCAGCACAAGAGCGGCATTGGGATACTCGTATTGGCGGATCGTGCGATTCTGGATATAGAAGCCGGGAAATTTGTATAACTTCTCCTGCAACACGCCATATTCTTGTGCGGAAAGCTGGTTCATAAATACTTGAGGGACATAGGAAGAATAACCGGGATTTAACCGCCGGTTCTTAATATCCGCTATACGTTTGAGGAATTGCTCTTTCGTGATGCCCAGCACATCACAGAAATCGAGGGTATCGAAAGGCTGTATCTCACGCATGATAAGCATCACGTCGTAAGCGGGCTGGTTATAGACCAATAATTTACCATTACGATCGTACATCATACCCCGGGAAGGATATAAGGTTTTTTTCAAGAAAGCGTTACTATCCGCCCAAGCTTTATAATCGTTGTCGACCACCTGAAGGATGAACAAACGGATAATAAAGATGATAACCAACAGGATCACCGCCCCACCTAAGACATAGCGCCTGTTCTCAAACTCATACTTGGTATTATTCTCCACTTTTCTGAGACTCTATATTGAATGCTTCTACCGTACAAATCAATAAGGTTGTCATCACCACGCTCGAGAGGATACGGACAACCAGAAACAACGGGTCAAATAAAGTCAACGACTCAATCACAAAAAGAGTCGTATGTTGTATCAACACAAACGATAACACATATCGGAAAAAGCCTCCGAAACCAAAGGTCTTATAAGACGGGTAAATACCTTCCGGCAAATCTTTCCCCATGAATACACGGATTAACGGCTCCCTGCAAAATCCCGCCAATGTACAGGCGGCCGCATGCATACCCGGTGTGTTGCTGAACGTATCAATAACCACCCCGGCTATGAAAGAGAAGAAAACGACTTGCGTCCGTGAGCTACCGACCGGCATCTTAATGATGAAATAAAGATACAGAAACGGGGTAGCGATCCGCAAGAAATGAATGTTGTTCAAGATCAAGACCTGAATCAACACAAACACCACGAAATATATGAAACCACGCAGTAAATTATTAATCATTTCTTTTCGCCTCTTGTTCTACACCAATTTGCTCCGCCTGACGGAAATTCTTGATAATACGCACGTTGTTCAACGCTTGAAAATCCGTAGCCAGCTCGACCTGTAATGAATAGAAATTATCATCGTGTTGTTTCTCGAAATCAGCGACCGTACCTACGATAATACCCGAGGGGAATACGGCGGAGTAACCGCTCGTCACGATCGTATCGCCTTTCTGGAACTCCACATGGCGCGGCAACTCATCGAGGTTGGCGTACAGCGTATTGCGTCCATTCCAGCTTAATGACCCGAAATAACTACTACCTAATACCTTACAACTCAACCGGAACTTAGGATTCAGCAACGGAATGATCACGGAGAAATGATCGGAAACCGTCGATACGATACCAACCACACCTCGTTCCGAGACAACTCCCATATCGGGCATGATCCCATCCAGTTTCCCTTTATCCACGGTAATATAATTGGACAAATGCGTGACACTGTTGTTCACTACATCCGCCACGACAAACGAATAAGGAAATTGCTCCGTCGAATCCGGCGCGAATCCCTTAAAACTAACCGTATCCGCAATCAGCGCATCTAACTGATCTTGCAGATCCAGCATTTGCAATTCCAACTGTCCGTTACGCTCCAATAACTCCTTATTGATATCCCGAAGATTCAAATAAGAAGTAACAGATCCGGATATCGAGGCGATATATCCTGTCACGACATTCGCTGAGCTGAATATAATATTCCGTTGGTACGCATTATTACGATAGACCAACATCAACGAAACAGCCTCAAGCAGAATGAACAAAAACCAATGCCTCTTCCCGATCAGGAACTCTAGTAACTTACGCATAGGAATTGAAAACTGAAAGTTGAGAATTGAAAATTGAAAAGAACTAGACCTATCGGCTCGCTAATTTTCAACTTTCAATTCTCAAATCCCAATTATTTACTCTTATCGGATTAAGAAATTAAACTTCTCAATATTCTTCAAAGCGACTCCCGTACCTTTCGCCACGGCATGCAACGGATCCTCAGCGATATGGAACTGGATATTCATCTTATCCCGCAAGCGCTTATCCAAACCGCGAAGCATAGCGCCACCGCCAGCCAAATAGATACCGTTTTTCACGATATCGGCATATAACTCGGGAGGGGTTTGCTCCAAGGCACTCAAGATAGCCGCCTCGATCTTCGAGATAGACTTATCCAAACAGTGGGCGATCTCCTGATAAGAGACGGGTACCTCCATCGGTAAGGCAGTCATCTGATTCGGGCCGTGAACCACGTAATCCTCCGGAGCATCCTCCAATACCGTAAGCGCGGAACCCACGTTGATCTTGATACGCTCGGCCATACGCTCACTCACCTTCACGTTGTGTTGGCGACGCATATACTCCACGATATCAGCTGTTAAATCGTCACCCGCCATACGGATTGATTTATTCGACACGATACCACCTAAGGATATGACAGCGATCTCGGTAGTACCACCTCCTATATCCACGATCATATTACCCTCGGGGGCCAAGACATCTATACCGACACCGATAGCGGCAGCCATCGGCTCAAAAACCATGTACACATCACGTCCACCGGCATGCTCGGCAGAGTCTCGCACGGCACGTATCTCTACCTCCGTACTACCTGAAGGGATACCGATCACCATACGTAAGGACGGAGCGAACCAGCGCTTCCTTCCGCTCGCCATCTTGATAAAGCCGCGAATCATTTGCTCGGCAGCATAGAAATCCGCGATAACTCCCTCACGAAGCGGTCGTACGGTACGAATATTCGGGTGCGTCTTCTCGTACATCTCACGGGCCACCTTACCGACAGCCAGCACCTTGTCCGAGCGAGCATCCAAAGCAATCACCGAAGGTTCGTCTACCACCATCTTATCATTACACGTGATAATGGTATTAGCGGTACCCAAATCTATGGCAACTTCTTGTGTGAAAGAAAACAATCCCATTAGTCTTATTATTAATGTTTAAAATGACGAACACCTGTCTTCACCATAGCCAAACCATGTTGGTTACAGTACTCGACAGACAACTTATCATTGATAGAGCCTCCCGGCTGGATTACGGCCGTGATACCTGCTTGGTCTGCGATCTCAACGCAATCGGGGAACGGGAAGAAAGCGTCGGAAGCCATCACGGCGCCATTCAAGTCGAAGCCGAATGATTTAGCCTTCTCTATGGCTTGTCTCAAAGAGTCCACACGAGAGGTCTGCCCGATACCGCTGGCGCAAAGCTGCTTGTTCTTCACCAAGGTGATCGCGTTGGACTTGCTGTTCTTCACGATTTTGTTAGCGAACAACAGGTCCTCAACCTCCGAGGCTGTCGGCTGCTTATCCGTCATAGGCTCCAAATCAGCCTTACCTTGGATACTCAAGTCCTTCTCCTGCATCAAGACACCATTCAATAAAGAACGGAACTGCATCGGGCAAGTCTTACAATCCTTACGGATCAAGATGATACGGTTCTTCTTCTGTTGAAGTACCTCCAGCGCGTCAGCGTCGTAAGCCGGAGCGATAATCACCTCGAAGAAAATCTTGTTGATTTCCTCGGCCACTTCCTTGTTAATCGTAGTATTCGTGATCAAGATGCCACCGAAAGCGGAAACCGGGTCACCGGCCAAAGCCTCTTTCCAAGCCTCAACCACATTACCGCGGGAAGCGATACCGCAAGCGTTATTATGTTTTAAGATAGCGAACGTCAGCTCGTCGAACTCATCGATCAAGTTCACGGCAGCGTCGATATCTAATAAGTTGTTGTAAGAAATCTCTTTTCCATGGATTTGATCGAACATATCGTTAAACTTACCATAGAACTTAGCGGCTTGATGAGGATTCTCGCCATAACGCAAATGCATCGGGCTATCTACCGTTGCACGGAAATGGGAACCTTCGCGGCCATCAAAATAATTGAAGATAGCGGAGTCGTAACCCGAGGAAACGGCGAACGCCTCTTTGGCGAACCATCTACGATCCTCGATGCTTGTCTCAGCGCCCTTCTCGTTCAAAAGATCCATCAACGGCTGGTATTGAGCCTTGGAAGCTACGATTACCACATCCTTGAAGTTCTTCGCGGCAGCACGTATCAAAGAGATACCGCCTATATCTATTTTCTCAATAATTGCTTGTTCCTCAGCGCCGGAAGCGACAGTCTCCTCGAAAGGATATAGGTCAACGATAACCAAGTCAATCTCCGGGATCTCATATTCAGCTAATTGTTTCTGGTCATTCTCGTTCTCACGGCGAGCCAAGATACCACCGAATACCTTCGGATGAAGCGTCTTCACACGACCGCCCAAAATAGACGGATAAGAAGTCAAGTCCTCTACCGCATCACAAGGCAAACCCAATGACTCGATAAATGATTGAGTACCACCTGTTGATACAAAGCTCACACCCTCGCTATGCAATTTCTTTAGGATTTCGTCCAGCCCGTCTTTGTGAAACACAGAGACCAAGGCACGTTTCATTCGTTTCGTTGCAGCCATCTTTCTATTTTCGTTTACTTTAATGTTTTAGAGCACAAAAGTAGATATTTATTTCCAATCCAGCCTTATTATTCAGATAAAAACAAGGCAACCATACCAAATTTCATCCATAGCCAAAGAAACATGAATCCATCGCACATGATACGGGAGACGGGGCACGCCCCGTCTCTACAACCTATGACATTGCCCTAAGATAATGAGATTTCCTTTGTTAATAATAGAAGATCATCCATTTTGACATTCTGACATTTTGTATTCTAAAGCTCCAGAGAATCGAATATTTCGCCCCAGAGTACAGTCGGCTTCCAAATTTGAGAATAAAAATCAGCAATCAGTTATATTACAAATAGATATCGTTTTTCGAGCTTTTATTCCAGATGAGACCACCCCTCTTTTTCGCCTCCGAATACGTAAGAATCACGTTTTTCATTAGGAAACGAGGGACTTTCCATCCGTATGTAACGCCGATCACTACCGTAAGTAACTAACAATACGGCCGTAAGTAAGCTATAACGCTACCGTAAACATCTAACAATACCTATATACGTGTGGCAAAACTTACCTTTTTATACCCAAAAACATCCTTAATCGGAGCTTTTCACCCTCGCAATCGCACTATTTCACACTTCCCGTCAAAGGGATGTGTCAGCACAAAGGGCATCTTTTAATCAATTTATCACGAATATAGCCCTTTAACCGACACCTATCTCCTAAAGCCAAACAAGAAAACAGCCTCTTCTCCTTTGTTTTTATAAAGCCACCGTCCTCCCGTAACAAGCGATAAGGAATAATTCAAGTCTTACTACTAACGTATTAAATCACACCTCCACTTAAATTTATATCATATACCATTTGTTCGAATAAGATTAATACGCTTACTTTGCAATAAATAAACTTTTAATCAAACTATTAAACTATGGATATACTAAATTTTCATTTATCTTTGTTTATAATCACTCAAAGCAACTACAAATGACACAAAAAGAATCTATCCGCTTATTCGAAGAAAGAAAAGTTCGCGCCATATAGGATGACGAACAAGAGGAATGGTATTTCTCGATTGTTGATGTTATATCTATTTTAACAGATAGTCCCAACCCTAGAAAGTACTGGAGCGTATTAAAAACCAGATTAAAAAGAGAAGGTAGCGAGTTGACTACAAACTGTAGTCAACTGAAAATGCAGGCCGCTGATGGCAAGAAATATTTAACCGACGTAGCCAATACCGAGCAACTCTTCCGCCTTATCCAATCAGTACCATCTCCCAAGGCCGAACCTTTCAAATTATGGATCGCCCAAGTAGCGAAGGAACGTTTGGATCAGATGCAAGATCCGGAGTTGTCTATCGAGCAAGCCATGGCCGATTATAAACGATTGGGCTATTCGGATAATTGGATCAACCAACGATTGAAATCCATCGAGATACGGAAAGATCTAACAGACGAATGGAAGAAGAGAGGACCGGAAGCCAAAAACGGGAAAAGCGTTATCTCACCGCTCAACGCCCAAAAGATAATTAGCCTAAAAAAGGGAGAGAACGAGCGGGATGTATGACATCCAATGATAAGATAAACAATATTTTTCGTACCTTTGCATCCTCAATCGCAATTTAATAGGTATACGAAATATGATAACAGTTAACAATCTGGACGTACAGTTTGGAAAACGCATCCTTTTTCAGGATGTGAACATGAAGTTTACACCGGGCAATTGCTACGGTATTATCGGTGCTAACGGGGCCGGAAAATCTACGTTTCTCCGTGTAATCAGCAAGCAATTAGACCCTACCAGAGGTAGCGTTAACCTAGGACCGGGCGAACGCCTTTCCGTATTGAGCCAAGATCACTTCGCGTTCGATGAATATACGGTTATGGATACCGTATTGATGGGACATACGACCTTGTGGGAGGTGATGAGCGAGAAAAACGCCCTTTACGAAAAGCCTGATTTCAGCGACGCCGACGGTATCCGCGTATCGGAACTGGAAGAGAAATTCGCAGAGATGGAAGGCTGGAACGCAGAGAGCGACGCCGCCAACCTATTGAGCGGACTAGGCATCAAGGAGGATTTGCATTATATGTATATGAAGGACTTGAGCGGTAAGCAGAAAGTACGTGTCTTATTGGCCCGTGCCTTGTTCGGACAGCCCGATAACCTATTATTGGATGAGCCGACGAACGACTTGGACCTTGAGACGGTTTCTTGGTTGGAGAATTATCTCTCTAATTTCGAGCATACCGTATTGGTTGTTAGCCACGACCGTCACTTCCTCGACTCCGTTTGTACGCATACCGTGGATATCGACTTCGGCAAATTACAATTATTCGCCGGAAACTATAGCTTCTGGTACGAGTCTAGCCAGTTAGCCCTTCGTCAACAGCAGAACCAGAATAAGAAAGCCGAGGAGAAGAAGAAAGAGTTGGAAGAATTTATCCGCCGTTTCAGCGCCAACGTAGCGAAGTCCAAGCAGACCACCAGTCGCAAGAAGATGTTGGAGAAGCTGAATATCGAGGAGATCAAACCGTCCTCACGCCGCTATCCGGGAATCTTGTTCACGCCTAACCGCGAACCGGGCAACCAGATCCTTGAGGTGAAAGGATTGTCGAAGAGTATCGACGGACAGGTATTGTTCAAGGACTTGAACTTCTTCGTGGAGAAGGATGACAAGATCGTATTTATCAGTCACGACCCTCGTGCCATGACCGCCTTGTTCCAGATCATCAACGGTGAGGAGAAAGCGGATGCCGGTACGTATCAGTGGGGACAGACGATCACGACCTCTTATCTTCCTCTCGATAACTCCAAATATTTCAATACAGATATCAACCTGCTCGATTGGTTATGCCAGTTCTCGCCGGATACTAACGAGGTATTCTTGAAAGGCTTCCTCGGACGTATGTTGTTCTCGGGCGAGGAGCTTATGAAAAAGGTAAGCGTACTTTCCGGAGGTGAGAAGATGCGTTGTATGATCTCACGTATGATGCTCACCGACGCCAACTGCTTGATCTTGGATACTCCGACCAACCACTTGGACTTGGAATCCATCCAAGCCTTCAATAATACATTGAAGACATTCAAGGGAAATATCTTGTTCTCCAGCCATGACCACGAGTTCATACAAACCGTGGCGAACCGTATCATCGAGCTGACTCCTAACGGTATCATCGATAAGATGATGGATTACGATGATTACATCACAGATCCGGCTATCGCTGAGTTACGGGAAAAGCTATATTCGAAATGAAAAAAAGATTATTATTCATACTAATCGTTTTTATCGCATGGCTACCGGTTTTTGTTATTCAAAAACCGGTATTTATGTTTTATCAGCATGCGTTGTCCGAGGCTTGTACCTTCACGGACTTCCTACAGGTTATGCTTCATGGGCTGAAGCTGGATTGTACGATAGCGGGATACCTTACGGCCATCCCTCTCCTATTGACTTTAGTATCAGTTTGGATTCCGGGCGTTTGGCTAAAGAAGGTATTGAAAGGGTACTTCTTGATCATGGGAATTCTGGTATCCGCGATCTTTTCCGTAGATGTGGCTTTATATAGCTTTTGGGGATTCAGGTTGGACGCTACCTTATTCTTCTACCTACAATCGCCCGCCGATGCGATGGCGAGCGTTCCGCTGGGAATGTTCTTTATCCAATTATTGGTATTCGTGGCATATGCGCTAGGTATCTATGCTTGGTTCACCTTCATCCTCCGGTTCGCGCCAGTAAAGCCTAGCTTTCCACCTACGGGATTGGAACAATTGGGAAGTACTTTCGCCATCCTCTTAGCAGGGGGAATATTGTTTATTCCGATCCGGGGAGGCGTAACTACGTCTACGGCAAATGTCGGCATGGTTTATTTCAGCCAGAACCAGTTCTTGAATCATTCGGCGATCAACCCGTGTTTCAGTCTGATAGCCTCATTGAGTAAGCAACAGGATTTTGCCTCGCAATTCGATTTCTATCCGGAGGAAAAGCGGAAAGCCTTATTCGATACGCTCATTCAAGCCCAAGACTCCTTATGCCCGGGAGATTCCATACCTACAGAGCCTGTCAAGCTATTGACAACGACTCGTCCCAATATTCTCATTATCATCATGGAGAGTTTCACGGCAAATGCTATCGAGGCTGTTGGTGGTGAGCCGGGAATTACGCCGAACTTGAATCGGCTGAGCAAAGAAGGTGTATTATTCACGAACCTATATGCCAACTCGTTCCGTACCGACCGAGGCTTAGTCTCCGTATTGAACGGCTATTTAGCCCAACCCACCACCTCCATCATGAAGTATCCGGTGAAAAGCCAGACCCTTCCATCTATCGCAAAGAGTCTTAACAAAGAAGGATATACAGCGGATATGCTCTATGGAGGTGATATCAATTTCACGAATATGCAAAGTTATTTCTATAGTTCCGGCTACAGCAAGATAACGGCAGACCGTGATTTTCCCTTGAGCAGCCGTCTGAGTAAATGGGGAGCAAACGACGATATCACGTTCTCGCATCTTTACGAGGATATCAAGCAAAGACCAGTCGACGGCAAACCTTGGTTAAGTACATTCCTGACATTAAGTAGCCATGAGCCATTCGAGGTCCCGTTTCACCATTTGGAGCATCCTTATCTAAACTCCGTCGCGTTTACGGACAGCTGTATCGGCAATTTCATTGATACGTTCAAGGAACTGCCGGCATGGAAAAATACGGTAGTCATCTTTGTCTCCGACCACGGATACCGTTACCCTGAAAACATGCAGGAGTACGGACCTTTGCGTTTCCACATACCTATGCTATGGCTAGGTGGAGCGATCGCTGAACCTAAAGTGATCGATACGTACGCAAACCAGACCGATTTGGCAGCCACCTTATTAAATCAGATGGGTCTCCCCACAGATGAGTTCTCATTCAGCAAAGATATATTGAATCCTTGCGTCCCGCATTACGCCTTTTATACATTCAATAATGGATTTGGCTTTATAGACGAATCCGGTGTTTCCGTATACGACAATGAAGGGAACAAGATTTTAGTAGAAGAACCTGAAAGCGGAAACAAGACCCGCTTGGAGAAAGGAAAAGTCCTATTACAAACTTTATACGACGATCTGGGAAATCGATAACGACAGATATAAAAAGGCCGACTTACACAAGCCGGCCTTTTTTATTTATATTAAATATATTCTTACTTAGCGTAGCTTACCGCACGAGTCTCACGGATCACCGTGATCTTAACCTGTCCCGGATAAGTCATCTCATCCTGAATCTTCTTAGCGATCTCAGCGGACAAGTTCTCGGTGTCCTTATCGTCAATCTTATCAGCGCCAACTATTACGCGCAACTCTCTACCCGCTTGGATAGCGTAAGTCTTGACAACACCCGGATACGATAAAGCCAATTGTTCCAAATCATTCAAACGCTTGATATAAGCCTCTACGATCTCACGACGTGCACCCGGACGAGCACCTGAAATAGCGTCGCAAACCTGTACGATCGGAGCCAACAGCGTCTGCATCTCCACCTCATCGTGGTGAGCGCCTACGGCGTTGCAAATATCCGGTTTCTCCTTATATTTCTCGCAAAGCTTCATACCCAAGATAGCGTGCGGCAATTCCGGCTCATCATCGGGCACTTTACCAATATCATGTAACAATCCGGCACGTTTCGCTTTCTTCGGGTTCAATCCCAACTCGGAAGCCATCACGGCACAAAGGTTGGCCGTCTCACGAGCATGTTGCAACAAGTTTTGTCCATAAGAAGAACGATACTTCATCTTACCGATCATACGGATCAATTCCGGATGCAAACCGTGCACACCCAAATCGATCACGGTACGCTTACCAGTCTCTACGACCTCGTCTTCCACTTGCTTCTTCACCTTCGTTACCACCTCCTCGATACGAGCCGGATGGATACGTCCGTCCTGTACCAATTGATGCAAGGCCAAACGAGCGATCTCACGGCGAACCGGATCGAATCCGGAAAGAACGATAGCCTCAGGCGTATCATCCACCACGATCTCAATACCGGTAGCGGCCTCCAAAGCACGGATATTACGTCCCTCACGACCAATGATACGTCCTTTGATCTCGTCCGATTCAATATGGAACACGGTAATAGAGTTCTCGATAGCCGTCTCCGTCGCTACCCGTTGGATAGACTGGATCACGATCTTCTTCGCCTCCTTATTAGCGGTCATCTTCGCCTCCTCGACGATCTCGTTGATGTAAGAAGCGGCTTGCGTCTTTGCCTCATCCTTTAAGGACTCGATCAAACGCTCTTTGGCTTCCTCGGCGGACAACCCGGAGATAGCCTCCAAATGCTCCACTTCCTTCTGATGAAGTTTATCCAAATCTTGCTTCTTCTTCTCCACCAACTCCAACTGAGAAGATAAATTCTCCTTTACAGCCTCTACCTCGTTATTCCTACGCTGTAACTCTTCCTGACGTTGATTCATCGTCAGTTCTCTTTGTTTCAATTTAGTCTCGACAGACTGGATCTTAGCGTTACGCTGTGATACCTGTTTTTCCAAGTCCGCTTTCAAATGAAGAAACTTCTCCTTTACTTCCAGCATCTTGTTCTTCTTTATCACCTCGGCCTCCTTCTCCGCCTCTTGAAGCACGGAGTCGTACTTCGACTTCAGAAGGAAACGCATGCCCAGCCACGCAAGCAACCCACCAATGATGAAGGTTACTATCGGTATGATTATATACATTCCAACCATTTAACTAATAATTTAAGATTCATTTATTTATATACAAAAAAAGCACTACCATCACACGGTCTCACCGTGCAAAGCAGTGCGGAAACTCTCTTCTTACAATATGTATGTTATTTCTTCAGATATCCTTCCAACTCGGTTGTAAGCTCCTGTATCTTATCCGTAAAAGGATTTGTATCATTCCGTTTTTCCAACTCCAGATTATGCATCGAGAGTTGAAAAGCCACCATGGCTAACAAATCTTTCGTATCCACCTCGACCGCGAAATGCTGCCTGTATTGAAGAATCTTGCTGTTGATCTGATCAGCGGCGGCACGTGCCAACTCTTCCTCATGACGTTTGATCGTAAGCGGATATTTCTTTCCGGCTATCACTATATTTATAAGAAATTCTTCGTCCATCGCTTCTATTCATTTAAAAGTGCGATGCACTTGTCTACTTCCCGCACTAATTTTGATAACCGCATCCGGGCGTTCTTCATCTCTTCCTCGTTCGTAGAAACAATTCGCGCCGTCAGCATGTTATCACATTTGGCATTCAATCCTTCAATCATATCCTTCGCCTGCCGCAACTCCTCGTCTTTAAGGCTCAAAGCAGCTGTAAGTTCGTCAATTCTACGTTTCTGCTGATCGCATAACGCCATCAAATCACGAACTCTAACCTCAAATACAGCTAACAATCTCTTATGATCTTCGGTCATTTCACACCAAATTCTACACAAAAGTAAGTTTTTGAATTGAATTAACCAACTGTAGACTTAATTATTTTGACAGAAAACGTATGGACAAATAAAAAGGCCGTCCAAAAAAATCGAACAGCCCTCCCTAATTCTTGTAAACGTTCCTCTTGTTTACACTAAAGAAACATACATTTCACCTTCAATCTCCTCGAAAGCTAATTTACCTTCTTTCGCCAACCAACCAAAAGCGGCGTACATATCTTTTTCCGCTTTAATCTTCGTGGCTTTCTTCACTGCCTTAAAACTCATTTTACCGCCTTCATTTAAAACGTTCCATACAAGGCCGGCGTTTGTACCAATTAATTCAATCATTTTATGATAACATTTGATTACTGGGGACAAATTTATAGATTAAATGATTAAAACAAAAGATTATAGATGTTTTTTAGCATAAAAGATGGACATTTTTCGCTTTGTAAACAATATTAACACGGTTATAACGTTATTTTTCCTCTGTTTTCTCGGCATATCAGTTCCGCTTCCACGTTTACCGCTGAGACATATCTTTTTAATAAGTCAACCGAGTAACCACCCGCTTCCAATAAGCCCTCCTTACCGGAATAACCATTCAGAATCATTAACAATGAAGTGGTCGACATTTCAATCTTGGTACGTTCCTCATCGCTGGTAGGCGTTCCGACACCCGCTACTCCATCCCTGTAGACAGGAAGACCGGCGATATTCAATTCACCACGTCCGATACCGTGATAAATTTCCCCCTCTTTTCCGACACCTAGTTCCAATCCGCCTACAATCTTATCCGCGTCAAATCCTCCGATAGAATAACCGCTACGGATAGAAACCAGATTGACGATATCCACCAAGGTATCTATCTTATATAAAGGAAGCCCGCGAAGTATCCGCCGTCTTAACGCCTCGGCGGAAGGGCGATACCGATTCGGGTCTTTCCCCAGACGTTTATAAGCCTGACGGGTAGCGAAAATAGGAGTCCACTTATTAATATCCTCTATCTTACAGGTAGAACGGATGTCCTCCTCAACACGGGTTATTTCTTCCCAAAGTCGTTCATCGGGCTCCGTGTTCTTTACTTGGCAGGCGATAGCCAACACGTGAAGATCGGGGCAAGCCTCCGATATCTCAGATGAAAGAGTGATTGAAATCATGTCTATTATAAGTTTGAGCCAATATAACTAAGATTTTTTCAAGCATATCCCGGTAAGGATCCGGCCGCTTTTGACACCGAGGCGACGAGCGGAGAAATAATCCTCATACCGAATATAAGTACAGATGCCAGCGATCTCTATATGCTCGGAGAGCAATCCTGCCTCTAACAATTGTAAACGGTTGGTTTCCCATAGATCGATATGCGCTTTTTGAGTCTCCGCATTACGTCGAAGAATCCGCTCCATTGGGAAGCCCGCCATTTGAAAAGCTTTTACGACTTCCTCTCCCACCTCAAATGCCGCTTGACTGATAGAGGGACCTATTCCGGCAACCAATTGAGTAGGATCGCAATCGTATGCCTCGATCATCAAGCTTGCCGCCTTACGAGCTATGTGTAAAACCGTACCCCGCCAACCCGCATGGACGGCAGCTACCACTTTACGATCCGGCGCATATAACAAGACAGGGACACAATCCGCCGTAGATACGGCTATACATACATCCGGAACATTCGTCACCAAAGCGTCCACGCCTTCCAAACGCTGCTTCCGCTCTTTATCATTCAGCGAAAGGAAAGACGCATCGATCGCCAATACTCGATCCTCATGGGTCTGATGAGGTATAACCATATTCTCTAGGGAAATCCCGACCGCATCCGAAAGAAGTTCCAAGTTCTTCCGGATGAAGCCCGGATCATCCTCGGTATAAACGCCCGGATTCATCGAAGCGTACGTTCCCGTACTCACGCCGCCATGACGTGTTGTCGTAAAATGAGAAATGTCGCGGTATCCGCTTAACCCGGAGAACCGCGACACCTCTATTTGCTTATTTTCTTGTATCTTCATCTTCATCATCGTCCCAGTATTCCTCGTATTCCTCATCCGGGTCATCCTCGTCCTCGTCCACGGGGAAGATGTATTCGTCGTCGTCCTCAAATTCCAACGTGCTTACATCTATATTCTTATGGACAATTCGCTCTGCCTCATGGAAATTCTCCTTATTCAGCTCTTTCCATAAAAGGTCTTTCAACTCGACAATACCCAGTCCCGTGATAGAAGATATAAAGACATACGGAATTCCCTCCGGCAAGTCTTGCGACAAAGCCTCGATCAATTCCTCATCCAGCATATCGCTCTTGGTGATGGCCAGTACACGGCGTTTATCCAGCAATTCCGGATTATACTTCACTAACTCATTATGCAAGATCTCGTATTCTTTCTTGATATCGTCTGCCTCAGCGGGAACCATGAACAATAACAAGGAATTACGTTCGATATGACGTAAGAAACGAAGTCCCAAACCTTTTCCCTCGCTTGCTCCTTCGATAATACCCGGTATATCGGCCATTACGAACGAACGGTTATCGCGATAACTCACGATGCCTAAATTAGGCTCCAACGTAGTAAAAGGATAATTAGCGATCTTCGGTTTAGCGGCGGATACGACAGAAAGCAAGGTAGATTTACCCGCATTCGGGAAGCCTACCAAACCGACATCGGCCAGCAATTTCAACTGAAGAATCACCGTACGTTCCAATGCCGGCTCACCCGGTTGCGAATAACGGGGCGCTTGATTGGTAGCCGTCTTGAAGTTAAAATTCCCCAGACCGCCACGACCGCCTTTCAGCAACATCACTTGCTGACCGTCTTCCGTAACGTCGCAAATAAACTCTCCGGTCTCAGCATCGTAAACAACCGTACCGCAAGGAACCTCGATTACTCGATCCTCCCCGTCTTTACCCGAGCTACGCTTCGCGCTACCACTCTCACCATTGGTGGCCATGATATGACGCTCATATTTCAAGTGAAGGAGCGTCCAGTAATTCCGGTTACCACGGAGATACACATGACCTCCTCTCCCTCCATCGCCCCCGTCGGGACCTCCTTTCGGAATGTATTTCTCACGACGGAAGTGAGAAGATCCTCTTCCACCCTTTCCTGAGCGGCAATAGATCTTGACATAATCTACAAAGTTCGATTCAGCCATATTGGTTTATTTCAATTATTTTACGTTATTAACCGCCTCTTTGATACGACCGAAGATTTCCTCGATTGTTCCCATCCCTTTGATGGCTACGTGCTTGCCTTCACCTACATAGTAGTCTGCCAAAGGAGCTGTTTGAGTATGGTAAACATCCAGTCTGGATTTGATCGTCTCCAAGTTATCGTCAGAACGTCCGGATACTTTACCGCGCTCCAATAAACGCTTGATCAACTCCTCTTCCTCTACTTGAAGGTTCAACATAACGGAAACGTCTGTTCCACGCTCGTTCAACATCTTCTTCAAGGCTTTCGCTTGAGGGATCGTACGAGGGAAACCATCGAAGATTACGCCCTTAGCCGGCTTCTTGCTATCCAATACATTCGCCAACATATCAACGATCAACTCGTCCGGAACCAATTGTCCCTTCTCGATATAATCCTTAGCGATCTTGCCCAGTTCAGTCTCAGCCTTCATCTCGCCACGCAATACATCGCCAGTAGAGATATGATCCAAACCGTATTCTTTAATAATCAACTCACTTTGTGTTCCCTTACCTGAACCGGGAGCACCAAAAATAACCACGTTCAACATACTATTGTTCCTTTATTATATATAATGTATACTATTTTATTCCACAACCTTGTAGATATCCTTATATGAGCGGCCCAACTCATCATAATCCAAACCATGTCCCACGATAAAATCAGCGGGTATCTGTAAGCCTACATAATCCGGAGTCAACTCGCATTTCAAGGATTCCGGCTTGAAAAGCATCGTTGCCAATCTTACATCGGCGGCACCCTCGCTCCGAAGCTTCTCCATCACGTAGCTCATCGTAAAGCCCGTATCGATAATATCCTCCAATAAGATCACCATACGTCCGCGAATATCAGCCTGCACCGGCATGATCTCATTCAATATGCCCGTACTGGAAGTTCCTTGATACGAGGAATAACGAGCGAATGTCAGCTCATACGGAACATCCAGCTCACGCATCAGCTCGGCGACAAACATAAAAGCCCCGTTTAGCACACCCACGAATAGAGGATTTTTCCCTTCCACATCCGCTTTAATCTGAACGGCCATTTTAGCGATAGCCGCCTGAATATCCGACTCCGGAATAAACAGTTCAAATTCTTTGTCTTTTAGACGAATTCTGTCCATAAATCTTTCGGTTTTCGAGGGGACAAATGTACAACTTTTTCGGCGATGCACAAAAAAGTGTAGCAACATACCAAAGTTTGTTATACATTTGTAAGCAGAATAAAACCCCAGACATCTAGAATTATGATTAAGATATTCGCTACAGACAAGGTAAAGGAGCTCGACCAATATACGATTCAACACGAGCCAATTAGTTCGATCGACTTAGTGGAGCGTGCCGCTACGACGTTCGTCCATGAGTTTTGCCGGCGCTACTCCAAGCAGGTCCGCATCGTGATTTTCGCCGGTCAAGGCAACAACGGAGCCGACGCTTTGGCCATCGCCCGCCTTTTGAACGAGGAATCATACCGGGTAGAGACGTATTTATTCAACCCGACGGAGCATCTGTCCGTAGAGTGTGAGCAAAACAAGCAGCGTCTGCTCGACATGGAACGGATCGAATTTACGGAAGTGGTCCGTGACTTTGAGCCGCCGACGCTAACCGACCGAGACGTGGTGATCGATGGCTTGTTCGGTTCGGGATTAAACCGTCCTCTCACCGGAGGTTTCGCCGCTATGGTCAATTATATCAACCAATCCGAGGCGGAAGTCGTAGCGATCGATATTCCTTCCGGCTTATTCGGGGAAGATAATCGTAAGAATGACTCGGAGGCGATCATCAAGGCCAGCTTAACCTTGACATTCGGCTTCCCGAAACTGGCGTTTCTTTTTCCGGAGAATGAGCAATACGTAGGCGAGTGGAAAATACTGGATATCGGAATCCATCCGGACGCAATTTATGAGACGGCTGCCCCTTACTCATTGGTTACGGAAGAAGATATATCCTATTCGTTAAAGTCTCGCAAACGTTTCGCCCATAAGGGAACGTTCGGACATGCTTTATTGATCGCCGGAAGTAAAGGAAAAATGGGAGCCGCCCTATTATCCGCAAAGGCATGCTTACGGAGTGGAGCCGGACTATTGACCGTGCATATCCCGACCCGAGGCGAATCAATCTTCCAGACCGCTTTCCCGGAAGCGATGTTAAGTCTAGACGCAAATCCTGATTATTTCTCTACGGTTCCCGAGATAGGTAGTTACTCCGCTGTTGGTATGGGACCGGGACTCGGACAGCATTTAGAATCCGCAGCAGCGATCGAACGTATCCTGCAATCCAGCACAAAACCAGTCGTTATCGATGCGGACGCTATTAATATAATGGCATCCAACAAGGACTTATTCAATAAGATCCCGCCACGGAGCATCCTCACTCCCCATCCGAAGGAGTTCGACCGGATAGCGGGTGAAAGCACGAACTCATACGACCGTTTGATGAAAGCGCAATCTTTCGCCGCCGAACATAAGATTTGTATCGTATTGAAAGGTGCTTATACCGCTATTTGTTCTCCGGCAGGAAACATTTATTTCAATAGTTGCGGAAATCCGGGCATGGCAACCGCCGGTAGCGGAGACGTGCTGACGGGTATCATCCTCAGCTTATTGGCGCAAGACTATTCTCCGGAAACTGCCGCTGTAGTCGGAGTATTCTTGCACGGCACAGCCGGTGATCTCGCCGCCGCTTTCCGCTCGGAAGAGAGCATGATCGCCAGCGACATCACGGATATGCTCGGAAAAGCGTTTAAGCAAATCAAATAAATCCAGCAAAAACAACGGGCGTTTTTACTCTCGTTTGTTACAATTACTACCGCTATTCCATATATTATACGGACTTACAGTGTACATATAGAATGGTGGTAGTAAATTTTCATGGTACCCCAACGCCTTTTGCTATCACATTTCAACCTTTTCTTACTCACTCGATAATTGTCAGCGATATCTTTTATGACAAAGCCCTGTAAAGTAGAGTTATTGTAACTTTTAAACATGTATAGTTGTATCCCTATCATTTTATAGAAAAACACGTACATGAATTTTTTTAAACATGTACGACTTTTTTCGAAAACACGTACGTGTTTCAGCATAAACATCATGATATTTTCACAATATTGATTATCAACACTTTAAATAAAGTATTCGATTACTGGCTTATTGTAGTATTTTCTGTAAAGAAAAGCTTCAGTCGTTGATACCATAACTATTACAGCAACATTTGGCTACATCATATAATGTATTTAGTGTATCCAAATCAGATATACTGCGTTGGCGATGTTAGTATATATTACTTGGCAAAGTCAGTACTACTGCGTTTGCCGACTAATAAATGACCGATTGCCATACACTTCCGTTAAAATAAATAAAAAAGGAAAAAGAGCTTACGTATCCCTTGCCCCAGAGTTGTCTCATATATAAAACACCGACAAATTTGTATTAACAATAAAGCTATACGTACATGAAAATAACAATCGTATCGTTCGTAATGACAGCTGCTTTCGGTTTAATCGCCTGTGATAACACGAAGCATAACACATTGACCGAACAAGAGAAAGCGGAAGGTTGGGAACTTCTATTCGATGGGGAAACCTTGGATGGCTGGCGGGATTATAACGGAACCGCCTTGACCGGACCTTGGGAAGTTGTAAACGGAACCATCCAAGCGGACGGGCAAGGTAGCGATGCCAGCGGATACATCGTCACCGACAAGGCTTATGAGAATTTTGAGCTTTCGTGGGACTGGAAAATCTCGAAAGGAGGAAATAGCGGTTTATTATATCATGTGGTAGAACGTCCTCAATTCTCGGTTCCCTACGTTACCGGCCCCGAGTATCAATTGATTGATGATATCAATTTCGCGGAGCCATTGGAAGATTGGCAACGTTGCGGAGTGGATTACGCGATGTATTTACCGGACTTCAACACGATAAAAGTACATCCGGCCGGCGAATGGAACAACTCTAAGATTATTTTTGACAACGGACATGTCACCTACTTTATGAACGGGCACAAAACCGTAGAGTTCGATGCATGGTCTGATGATTGGTTCTCCCGTAAGAACAGCGGTAAATGGGCGAACGCTCCTGAATACGGATTAGCGCATAAAGGCTTGATTTGTTTGCAAGACCACGGTTATCCCGCATGGTTCCGTAATATCAAGATCAAGGAACTTCCCCGCAAGACACGAGAGGCTCGTTTATTCAACGGCGAGGACATTACGAACTGGGATAAATACGGCACAGAATTATGGTATGTAAAAGATGGTTTATTAATATGCGAAAGTGGCCCGGATAAACAATACGGCTATCTAGCCACCCGGGAATATTACGACGATTTTGACCTTACCGTGGAATTTAAACAGGAAGCGGATGGTAATTCTGGCGTATTTATTCGTTCCTTTGTAGAAGAAAAAGATGTAAAGGTAAACGGCTGGCAAGTGGAAGTCGCCCCCAAAGGCTTTGACACGGGCGGTATCTACGAATCCTACGGACGAGGATGGTTGATACAGATCCCGGACGAGAAGGAGAACATCCTAAAACAAGGAGAGTGGAACACGATGCGTATCCGGGTACAAGGAGATAATGTACAGACTTGGCTCAACGGAGAGGAGATGGTAAACATCCGGGATGAAAAGATCGGAGCCGGTCAAGGGCGCATCGCATTACAAATACATGATGGTGGCGGCATCAAGGTTCTTTGGCGCAACCTTCATTTACAAACATTATAGAATTATCGTTTTCTTAAAATTTAATAGTTATGAAAAACATTTCGAGAAGAAGTTTCCTCAAGACCGGAGCCGTAGCGGCAGCCGGACTAACGATCGTTCCGGGTTCCGTGCTCGGTAAATCCTTTGGCTATACAGCTCCTAGTGACAAACTGAATATCGCGGGTATCGGTGTCGGCGGTATGGGACGTCGTAACCTCGCCAACATGAACACGGAGAATATCGTAGCTTTATGCGATGTAGATTGGCACTATGCGGACAAGACCTTCAAGGACTATCCGAAGGCTAAACGCTTTAAAGACTGGCGTGTCATGTTCGATGAGATGGGTAAGTCCATCGACGCGATTATGGTAGCCACCCCAGACCATACACATGCCGGCGTGACCGCCCACGCAATCACGCTAGGCAAGCATTGCTATACGCAAAAACCGCTTACCCACTCCGTTTACGAATCGCGTTTGCTTACCAAACTGGCGAAGAAATATAAGGTAGCTACCCAAATGGGTAACCAAGGTAACTCATTCGACTGGTGCCGGCAGATCGCGGAGTGGATACAGTCTGGCGTAATCGGCGATGTATATGAGGTACATTGTTGGACAGACCGCCCCATCTGGCCCCAAGGCTTGATGAAGCCGAACGATACCCCGAAGTGCCCGAAGACACTGGATTGGGATTTATGGATCGGCCCGGCTCAAAAGCGGCCTTATAATCCGGTCTATACCCCTTGGAACTGGCGTGGATGGTGGGACTTCGGAACCGGGGCCTTGGGCGATATGGCTTGCCATATCATGGACCCGTTGTATTGGGCACTCGACTTAAAATATCCGACCAGCGTAATCGGCAGCTCGACTTTGAGTAATCTGTACTCCCCTCCTCACGCACAGATCGTAACGTATACATTCCCCGCACGTCCGCCCAAAGGAAATGTCAAGATGCCGGAAGTAAAAGTCTATTGGTACGATGGTGGCTTGATGCCTCCCCGTCCGGAAGAATTGAAAGACGGGCAGATGATGGGCGACGAGAACGGCGGTATCATCTTCATCGGAACGAAAGGAAAGATCATGACAGGCTGTTACGGAATGAACCCGACCTTATTACCGGTTTCCGACATGGAACATTTCAACCAGCCCAAACCGACGATCCCGAGAGTGAAAGGTGGCAATGGAGACATATGGTCTACCAACGCCCATGAGCAAGACTGGATCCGTGCATGTAAGGAATCCCCGGAAAATCGTACGGAAGCCTCATCCAACTTCCAATTCTCCGGTCCGTTCAACGAGATGGTCGTGATGGGAGTCTTGGCCGTTCGCCTCTCCGGACTGCAAGGTTTGCATCGTGAGTTGCAATGGGATGGAGAGAATATGCGGTTTACGAACATCTCCCCGAACGATAAGATCAAGATCGTCACGGTGGATGATTTCAAGGTAATTGACGGAGATCCGCGTTTCGACCGTCGCTTCGCCGAGTTTAACGCTGCGGAGATGGCCAACGAATGGATCAAGCATACGTATAACAACGGTTTCTCTCTGCCGGATATGCCAAGATAAACCTTTTAATAACAACCGAATATGATAAGACATATCTATAAAATAATGATAGCGATCGTTTGCTGCCTATTGGCTATTCCAACCGAAGCGCAAACGAAGGCCGAGAAGAACGGATGGCGTCTAGGGATGCAATCCTATAGTTTCCACCTGTTCCCTTTGACGGAAGCTCTCGATAAGACACAAGAACTGGGATTGAAATACATCGAGATTTATCCCGGCCATAAGCTCGGTGGTAAATGGGGAGATAAAGTATTCGATTTTAACCTCGATGCACAAACTCAGAAAGAGATCAAGGAGCTTGCGGCATCCAAAGGTATCAAGATCGTAGGAACCGGGGTGTATGTAGCCGAAAAGTCGTCCGATTGGGAAAAGATGTTCAAATTCGCGAAAGCGATGGACCTAGAGTTCATTACTTGCGAACCGGCTTTAAGCGATTGGGACCTGGTAGAAAAATTGTCCAAGCAATACAACATTAAGATCTCCGTCCATAATCACCCGCAGCCTTCCGAGTATTGGAAACCGGAGAACTTGTTGAAAGCCATTTCCGGACGCAGCCACTTGCTAGGTTCTTGTTCAGATGTGGGGCATTGGCGTCGGGAGGGGCTAAACCAGATTGATTGCTTAAAGCAACTCAAAGGTCGAATCATCTCTTTGCATTTCAAGGATATCGCCCCGAAAAAAGCAGGAGAGAATGAGCAGCACGACGTGATCTGGGGCACAGGCATCCTAGATGTAAAGGGAATGTTGAAAGAACTCAAATCCCAGAATTTCAAGGGAGTATTCTCTATCGAGTATGAATACAACTGGGAAAACTCAGTACCGGATATTAAAGAATGTATCCAATATTTCAATAAAACCGCAAACGAAATCTTATAATAGGGTTAGCATTAATTGACAGGCAGTAAGCGTATAGGCCCAAGGAATGTTCTCCTTGCCTATACGCTCCACCTTTCTAATAATACACGGGAATAAAATGGCATCTGACAACAAAATAATCGAATTGATCAAACAAGGAGATATAGCCGCCTTTAATACCCTGTTCAAGTCTGTTTATCTCCAACTTTATATACATTGCCGAAAATTTATCCCCGACCCGGAAGACGCAAAAGACATCTTACAAAACGTCTTCCTCCGCTTCTGGGAAAAGCGTGAGAACATCGATATTCACACGTCTTTAAACGCTTATTTATACAGGGCTATACAGAACGAATGCCTTAATTACCTTCGTTCTACCGGAACTCCCTATCTGATTAGCCATAATTAATAAATTTAAGATTAATAATAAGATCTAACAATGTTACGTTTTTATCCGTATTACACTAAAAATCATCCATTTCTCATAAGCAAGACTGTTTTTAAGATTAATAATTCAATGATTTATTATTTGATTACTATAGTATCTTTCAGTATTTGATAGCGAATGCCCGTATTCGTCTTTATCACATTGAGAATCTCCGATAAATCTTCGTTGTTACGGAAACTTCCGCTAAACCTTAATTTTTTTATCCCTTGATTTTCATAACGAAATACAACGTTATAGTTCCTTTCCAACAACTTTGTTATATCTTGCAGATACATCATTTCAAAAGACAAGAAACCTCCTCTCCATTGAGCGAATAGTTTCTTATCGTAAGGCACTACTTCTATCTTATTTCTACTTTTATCATAAACCGCCACTTGGTTAGGCTCAAGTAAGACCTCTTGTTTAGTCAACGTAGGTTGTACAGCGACCTTGCCATTGAACAAGGTTGTGGTTAGTTGCGAGTCTTCCATATAAGCGGAAACATTAAAGGCCGTACCAATCGCTTTCACATCGATACCGTTTGCCTTTACAACAAATGGTAAGTCTTTATTCTTTGCGACTTCAAAATAAGCTTCTCCATCCAAATAAATGCTACGATTGGAATGGCCGTAGTTCTCCGCATATTCTAGAGTTGTACAAGAGTTAAGCCAAACCTTCGTACCATCCGGTAATTGCAAATAGCTCTTCTCTCCTTTGCTCGTTACTAATTTATAATTTCCAACTGTCGATAAGTTCTCTTGATTCGTAAGATACAACGTTGATAGTGAAATACCTATGCCCAAAACCACGGCAGCGGCATATTTCATGTATTGAAGGAATAGCCTTCTTGTTTTCATTTTGGAAATAGTTTTTTTCTCTATGGATGAAAACAAACGCTCCCACTCCCTATCAACATCTACTTCGTCTTTGAGACTTTCCGCAATTATATTTTTTATATATTCTTTCATTGTTTTTTCTCGATTCTATATGTATGACACTTCAAAACGATGTGCTACTTACAAGATTGATAGATTTTTGTATTATATTTTTTCAAGAAACCAGATAATCTTTCAATCTACTTTTCAAAATCTTAAGGGCTCTATATATCTGTGTTTCCACTGTACGGACGGAGATATCCAATTTATCTGCGATCTCTTGGTTCTTGAGTCCACTTATACGACTCAATTTAAAAATGGATTTACATTGATCCGGTAATTCCTCTATCGTATTTTCCGTGATTCGTTCTATTTCAAAAATACTAAGTATCGAATAAGGATCATTATCTTCCACAGCCTCTTGTTTATCCATCTCTGATATTTCATATCGGGGAATGTCAATGGTTCCGGTAGAACTAATTACAGAACCCTGAAAAAATCATTATTTTTAGGTTTGTGCTTAACCTTTTTCCAGCCGTACACAGTAGCGGCATCAGCACAAATTATATCCTTAAATATCACAAAAGGAACTATCACTGAAGTTTTTAAGGCGATTGAAGACCAAAGTGAATATAAATTCTTTTATAATGACAATCAAATCAATTTGAATAAACGGGTTGATGTCAATATCCATGAAGAATCCATAGAACAAGTATTAAACAATGTCTTTAGAGGTACGGATATTACGTATAAGATCGTCAAGAATCACGTAGTACTTACCAACAAGACCATGAAAGATACGGAGTTGCCATCCACCAACCAAAATCGCAAACGGCTAACCGGACAAGTAGTAGGACAAGATGGGGAGCCTCTGATCGGAGTAAACGTTGTAGTGAAAGGTACTACAATCGGATCTATGACCGATATGGACGGAAACTACATTCTAGAGAATGTTCCCTCCAATGCTACCGTTGAATTCTCGTACATCGGCTATCTCCAACAAAGTATCAACGTAGGCAATAAAAGCAACCTCAACGTCACTTTAGCGGAAGACACTCAAAAGTTGGATGAGGTAGTAGTTGTTGGTTACGGTTCCTTCAAGAAAAGAGATTTAACCGGAGCTGTTTCTCAAGTAAAAGGAGACGAGATCTCGAACCTACCGCTTCGCAGCGCCGCCGACGCCTTGCAAGGAAAAGCAGCCGGTGTAACCATAACATCTAGTTCCGGTAGCCCAGGTTCACTCGGTAATGTCCGTATCCGTGGTGTCGGTACTATCAATAATAATGATCCGTTGTATGTAGTAGATGGTCTACCTCAAGGTGATATCGGTTGGTTAAATGCCCGTGATATCGAGAGCATAGAGGTATTGAAAGACGCTTCCGCACAAGCGATCTATGGTGCCCGTGCTGCCAACGGTGTGATCCTAGTATCCACAAAGCGAGGAGCTTCCGGCGAGAGTTACCGAAGCAACATCGAGTTTGATATGAACATTGGTTTCCAAGATGTAGTGAAAACGTATGACATGCTAGACGCCGAAGGTTTCATGGAATATAAGAACCGGGCTTACGCCGCATCCGGGAAAGCCTTGATCGATGATTTCGCCACATCAGAGAAGCGAGAGCAGATCCTTACTTTCCTAGGGAAAAACGGAGGACGATCCGGTACGGATTGGTGGAAAGAGAGCACCCGTAAACCCAAGGAAGCTATCAGTCAGAATTACAACCTAGCTTTCTCCGGAGGTATGAAGAAACTCAGATACCGTGCTAGCTTCGGCTATATGGATCAACAAGGAATCTTGAAAGGTTCCGACTATGAACGCCTCTCCGGTCGGTTGAACGTAGACTCTGAGGTAACCAAGTGGTTGAACCTCTCCGCAAATGTGAACGTCACGTACGAATCCAGGCGCAACCTAGATGAGAATAACTCTTACACAGCAACCGTGTTCAGTACCCTTGCGGCAGACCCAATCACTCCGGTATATCGCGACAACCTAGTGGATATCCCAGATTTCTTGCAAAACCGGATTATGGGTGGTTATGAGCCGACCAATCCTTGGTCTCGCTATACAGGCGTAATTTACTCAAACAAACCGAACACGGTTGGACAGGTAGACCGCTCCGCATTAAATCAATGGCACGGGATCGCCACGAAAAGTAATATCTCCGGCGAAGTCAAGTTGTTACCCTTCTTGACCTTCAAATCCAGTATCGCTCTTGACTTAGTCCGTAACCAAAGCGACTCTTTCCGTCCTTCTTACTATCTGGATGGAGATGAGTACTCCACTTATGCGGGCGCCAGTCGGAGCGTAGCGAATAAAGATTACTGGGTATTCGACAATTACCTAACTTACAATCAAAAATTCGACAAACATGCGGTAACAGCCATGGTCGGTACCTCCGCGGAGAAAGAACGCTACGAAGAGATCTACGCCTATAAAGAAGGACAGGTCAACAACAACCCGAACCAGCAGATCATCAACGCCGGTACCATGAATCCCGCCGCATCAGGCTACTACGCCACAAGTACGCTGAATTCTTATTTCGGACGTGTATTTTATTCCTTTGACAACCGTTATATGATCACAGCCAATATCCGTTGGGATGGATCCTCTAAATTTGCGGATGGTAATCGCTGGGGTTGCTTCCCCTCCGTATCCGCCGGTTGGAATTTCTCGGAAGAGAGCTTCATGAATAACCTTGAGTGGCTGTCACAAGGTAAGTTAAGAGCAGCTTGGGGTGAGATCGGTAACCAGACTATCTCCTCCGGAGCCTATATGAATACATTCGGAAATGGTAGCTACTACCTCTTCGGTAATCCGTATCAGACGAACTTGTATGCCGGACGTACGCAGGTGGGTAATCCGGATCTGAAATGGGAGACTACTCGCCAACTGGACTTCGGATTGGATTTGGCCTTTTTCCAAGGTTCCTTGAGAGCAACCTTCGACTACTTTGACCGTCAGACAAGTGATATGTTGGTGCAAGTACCCGTGCCCAGTTCACTAGGATTCCCCAACACGCCGTGGATGAATGCCGGTAGCGTAAGCAATAAAGGTTTTGAAGTAACGCTAGGATACGACGGTAAGATCGGGAACGACTTCCAATATCATATCAACGGAAACGTATCCACCTATAAAAATAAGGTAAAAAGCCTAGGCAGTGGAGCGAATATTCCGGGTAAAGGCATCCATCTAGGATACTTCTCCTATACGATGACAGAGCCAGGACAACCGATCGGTTATTTCTACGGATATAAAACCGATGGTGTCTTCCAGACCCAAGAAGAGATCGACAACTACAAGAACAACGGTCAAATGGTAATGCCAAACGCAAAGCCGGGCGACTTAAAGTTCCAAGATTTGAACAAAGATGGTAAACTAGACGACGAAGACCGCACGATGACAGGAAATCCTCATCCAGACTTCACCTTTGGTTTGACCTTAGGCGCAGAATGGAAAGGATTCGACATTTCCGCCTTCTTCCAAGGATCAGTCGGCAACGACATCTTAAACATATTGAAATATGACATCTATTCAGGTACCGGTTGGTACAATGCTCCGAAGGATATATTAACAACCTACTGGAACGGACCAGGTAGTACAAACGAGAACTTCGCAATCGATGCGGATAGCCGCATGAACTTGGAAATGTCCGATTGGTATGTGGAAAACGGTTCTTATGTTCGTTTGAAGAACCTGACAATCGGTTATACGCTTCCGTCCGAATGGACTAAGAAGATCACGATCAACAACCTTCGTTTCTTTGTTGCCGCACAGAACTTATTCACGATCACCGGTTATTCCGGACTAGATCCTGAGATCGGAGAGATCAATAACTCGCCTCTTTACAAAGGCTGTGATATGGGATTCTATCCGCAACCGCGTACATTCATGTTCGGTCTTAGTTTGAAATTATAATCTTAAAATGAATTATTATGAAATCTATAGTTAACATAGGGAAATTACTTGTATCGATCGCATGCGTCGGTGCCCTTACGACAAGCTGTAACAGCGACTTTCTAGACCGCCCGCCATTGGGAACATTGGATGAGGTAACTTATCTGAGTACCAAGGATGCCGGCTACAAACTTTTGGTCAATTGCTATCAGCCCTTACAGGATAGCTGGAACTATCAGGACATGAAATTTGTCTTGGGAGATCAATTGAGCGACGACTGCTCCAAAGGCGGCTCTGATGCAGGAGACCGCGTTCGTATCACGGAAATCGCCCGCGGAACACCAATGGCGACTAATCAAGTCTTGTCCGACCTTTGGACTCATCGCTACCAAACAGCGATCTCAGCCTGCAACGTATTCCTATCGCTAATCACACCTGAATCAGAATTGATCGATGATGCCGGAGGCTTGGTCAGCACAGAAACCAAACAGCGATGGATCGCAGAGGCTCAATTCATGCGTGCGTTCTATTACTACGACCTAGCTACAATCTTCCAGAATATTCCACTACTTGACAAGCCCCTGGAAGTCGTCGACAAAAGTACGATCACGAAATCCAGCAAGGAGGAGGTCATGAACTTTATCCTGAAAGACCTGAACACCGCAATTGCCGAACCTAATCTACCTAATGCAAAAAGCCTTCCAACCAGCGAGATTGGACGAATCACCAAAGAGGCCGCCATGGCTTTCCGTGCTAGGGTATTGATGTTCTACGGCAACTACGGAGAGGCTCTGAAAGACCTGAAGGCAGTTGTCGAATCCGGAAGCTATGAATTAGTAGATGACTACGAGAAGCTATTCAATAACGCCACAGAGGGCTATATGTCAAAAGAGTCCGTCTTCATCACCCTGCGCTCTTACATTCCTAGCTACACTAGCGGTAGCGTTTGTCCACAAATGAATGTCGGTCGCGGTATTGCCGGCGGATGGGGCGGCGAGTGTCCGACGAAGGATTTGGTAGACGAATATGAGGTAGGCGATCCACGCTTGGTACACACGGTATTGTCATCCGGCGATATATTCGTCAAGAACGATGGTTCCGAAGAGGTACACGACTATTCCGGCTACGACAATTTCCCACAGCAACACAGCCGCAAGCAGTATCCAGACTTCTCCAGACGGCCACTAAACGATTTATTGAACACGGATTGGACCCACTATCACATCCGCTATGCCGATGTATTGCTGATGTACGCTGAATGCCTGATCGAGACGGGTGGCGACAAACAACTGGCGGCGGACCTGATCAACCAAGTACGTTACCGTGCCTTCGTGACAACCTCCTTGACAGATAGCTACGCAAAATACCGTAAGTTCAATCTCAAGGAGAGCGATCGAGTGACCGAGGATACTTTCAACGCTAAGTATAAAGTGAAAGCTTCCGATGATCTGCGTGCCGCCGTTCGCCACGAACGCCGTATCGAACTTGCAGGCGAGGGATTACGCTTCTACGACTTAATTCGCTGGGGCACCTTCGTATCTACGATGCAGAAATTCGGCAAGACTGATGAGGGCAAGTATTCCGGTGCCGGGACACTCGTCACCGATAAGACATACCCCTACCCGATTCCACAAAGCGAGATCGACTATGTAGGAGGCGCATTAACACAGAACGATAATTATTAATCTTCAATTTTTATTACTGTAGCCCCCCGCAGACAGTCCTTTCTTGTTGTCTGCGGGGGTTTCTATTCACGAGTATCCAATCTTCGCACCCGCCACAGAACGTTCTAAGGGATTATACGGAATCGCCGCACTCTCCCGCAAGAAACCTCGCAGCTACCAATACATACCCCTGCCGGGAAAGGAAGAGCCACGTACCTTCCTTTGTCTCGAATATCCGAACTATACCTTGTGTAACACACATTTCTCGCTCGACCCAGACTCTCGCCTGACCTCTATACGACTCATCAATGAGACGATGAAAAGCGAAAACAAACCAATCCTGATCACCGGAGACTTCAACATGGAGCCAGACTCTAAGGAATTCAAGGCGATGAAACAAACGTGGAGGCTCTTATCCGACCCTACGTTAGAGACCTACCCCTCGGATCATCCCCGTTTGCGTTTAGATTATATCTTCGGCGACCTAAAGCATGAATTTAGGATTATCAACGACCAAGTGATCGATATCCAGTCGTCCGATCACCTGCCGATCTATATAGACGTGCTATTTTAAGCTTTCTCCCCCGGACATCCTCAGAATCCCGAACAATGCGAATCTAGAAATTCTTAATGTTGTCCGGGATTTTCATGCAATAAGAATACTTCCAATTGGTTTTAAGCAAAATATTTCCTAGTTTTGCGCAATAATATACAGAATTAAAATAAACTGGGATATGAAGAATATAATCATTATAGCTAGTTTACTCCTCGGGATGCCGCTTATGGCACAAACCAAGGTGGTAAAAAAGAACGCCGTAAAAGCCAATAATTTCGGAATCACCTACTCGTTACCCAAGACCTCGCTAGTCGTTGATGCAGAAGTGACGAAAGTAACTTGCAAAGCCGGGCCTTACTATCAATATGCAGAGAAGTATCTAGGCGTAAAGGATGCAGTCACGGAAGACAAGGTTTATTTCGATCTCGGAAAAATCAGTCTGATCAACCGGGGATTACCCGATGCGGATAATACCTATATCGTAGAATTCAAGCAAGGTACGGTCGCCCCTTACGCTTATCTTACCGAAGATGGATTATTATGCTCGATAAACGCAGAATATACACCGGTTGAATCCGAGCTAGATGCCGCAAAGAAAAATAAAGGTCCTCAGCAAAAAGTGACAGACACTTCCGTTTTCTCGGAGGAATTACTAATGGCAGGCTCCACCGCCAAACAAGCGGAGGTGGCCGCTAAACAAATTTACCGTATCCGGGAAAGCCGTTTGAACATCTTGACCGGCGAGGCGGATAATTTACCCCCCGATGGTGAAGCCATGAAACTGGTGATCCAGCAATTGGAGGAGCAAGAAAAAGCATTAACAAACCTATTCACCGGAATCTTGACCAAAGAAACCGAGCATTATGAGGTAAGCATTATCCCTCACGACAACCTAGACAAAGAAGTATTGTTCCGTTTCTCCAAGCAGCTAGGTATCGTAGACGCTGACGATTTGGGCGGTACCCCTGTCTATATGAACTTGAAAGCGACAGAAAGAGCTCCGATCCTTGATGCCAAGGAAGCCGAGAAGAAAGACAAATCATTGAAAGGAATCGTCTACAATGTTCCGGGAAAAGCCAGCATAGAAATACTAATGAACAAAAAAACACTCTACAAAGGAGAGGCCCAAATCACTCAATTCGGAACACGGGAAGGATTAGCCCCTGTTATGTTTGAGGATAAGAAAGCCCCTGTCAAGGTTCTTTTCTATCCGGAAACCGGCGCCATAAAGCAAATTATTCAATAAGTATAAACTAATATTATCTAAAACACATGTTACAAGGACAACCTAAAGGTCTCTATGCCCTAGCACTCGCGAACACGGGCGAACGCTTCGGTTATTACACGATGCTTGCGATTTTCACACTATTCTTGCAAGCGAAATTCGGCTATACGGCCGCTGAGACATCAACGATTTTCGCTAGCTTCTTAGCGTTCGTGTATTTTATGCCATTGATTGGCGGTATGATGGCCGATAAGTTCGGTTATGGAAAGATGGTTACCTCGGGTATCATCATCATGTTTGTCGGTTATCTTTTATTAGCCATCCCAACAGATGCCGCCTCGGGAAAAATCATGATGTTCAGCTCACTAGCGCTAATCGCTTGCGGTACCGGATTATTTAAAGGTAACTTACAAGTGATGGTAGGTAATCTTTATGATGCCCCGGAATATAGAAGTAAACGTGACCAAGCCTTTAGTTTGTTTTATATGGCGATTAATATCGGTGCCATGTACGCACCTACGGCTGCCACTAAAATGACAGACTGGATGTTGGGTAAGTACAACCTTTTCTACGAGTCACAAATTCCGACACTCGCTCACCAATTCTTAAACGGAACCATCTCCGCAGAGAACAAAGAGGCACTCGCCGCTCTGCAAAGCGCACAAGGTTTCACCGGCGATATGGCTACGTTCTGTTCCACGTATATCGAGAAGTTGTCCGAGGCATACAACTATGGATTCGGTGTGGCTTGTATCTCATTGATCATATCGATGGCTATCTATATGGGATTCCGCTCTACCTTTAAGCATGCGGATGTCAATACCAAACAAGCACAGGCTTCCCACGCTCCGCAAGAGGAATTGTCACCTGCCGAGACGAAACAACGTATCACCGCCTTGCTGCTGGTATTCGCCGTGGTATTGTTCTTCTGGATGGCTTTCCATCAGAATGGTCTGACGATGACGTTCTTCGCTCGCGACTATACGGCCAACCAAGTGACCGGGTTGGATCGTATCGGTTTTGACGTGATTAACTTAACATTATTGGTTATCGCCGTGTATGGGGGATTCGCTATCGCACAATCCACAACGAGCAAAGGTAAGACGATCGCCAGCATCGTGACCGTGGCCGCATTAGCCGCTCTAGGTATCAAATATATGGCTCTGCCGGAAACCGTAACGATCCTTCCGCAGACCTTCCAGCAATTTAACCCGTTCTTCGTGGTTGTATTGACTCCGGTATCGTTGGCGATCTTTGGTTATCTGGCTAATAAGAAGAAAGAGCCGTCCGCTCCTCGTAAGATCGGATTGGGTATGATGATCGCCGCTTGCGGTTTCTTGATCTTGGCGATCGGTTCTATGGGCTTGCCTACACCGGACGCTTTAGCGGCGGATAGCAAATTGCAGGTATTGGTTTCTCCGAACTGGTTGATCTCAACTTATCTGGTATTGACCTTCGCCGAATTATTGCTTTCTCCGATGGGTATCTCTTTCGTATCCAAAGTGGCTCCTCCTAAATACAAAGGTATGATGATGGGGGGTTGGTTCGTGGCTACGGCTATCGGTAACTATCTGGTCGCTATCATCGGTTATTTGTGGGGAAGCATGCAATTATGGATGGTATGGAGCGTGTTGATCGTTCTTTGCTTACTGTCTGCGTTGTTCATGTTCTCTATCATGAAGAAACTGGATAAAGTGGCTTGACAATTGAGAATTGAGAATTGAAAATTAGAGGATGAGGAAGTCGTATACATATCGTTCGCAGGCACTCCGTTTCAGAAGATGGAGCCGGAAGGCGTATGCGGCTTTCATCAGTATACAGAGGGCTGTTACGATCGGACAATTATCCTTTTCCGTAGCCGATCGCTTCGAGAAAAAGAACCAGTCTTTACATACCGGTATCGGTACGTTCACGGACGGATTTTTCGAAGAGGATGACGAGGAGAGGGAGAATACCGAGGAGAACAAACGGAGCCTCGCGGTATCGCATGGACTGTTTACGGCATTACTCCCGGTATTGGTATCAAATGAGATCGCTCATCCGGCTCATCGTGTAGCTCACTATACATTATATAATATAGTAAAGGCGGGAAGTATTCTTTCGGATACTTCCCGCCTTTCTTATTTCCATCCGGTTGTAGAGACGGGGCGTGCCCCGTCTCTACAACTGGGTATATATATACACGGAATTATTAAATGAGAGAAAATGACAATAGAAGAAGCAAAGCAGTACATCCTAGAGGGTGGGAAGATTACTGAGGAACAGGCTTTAAGCTTGGCGAATCACCCGGACAAAGAGGCGCTTTACGAGGCCGCCCACCAAATCACCCGCCATTTTATGGGGAATAAGTTCGACACTTGTTCCATCATCAACGCCAAAAGCGGTAATTGCAGCGAGGATTGTAAATGGTGCGCGCAGTCGGGACATTACAAGACCCTCGTAAACTTATATCCTTTGCTTCCGGCCAAGGAATGTGTCTATCATGCGGTATATAACCGGAAACAGGGTATCCGGCGTTTTGCCTTGGTGACTAGCGGTAAGCGAGTATCGGATAAAGAATTGGAACAGATCACCGATACGATCCGGCAAATCAAGCGGCAAAGCGATATTAAATGCTGTGCCTCCATGGGATTGCTAACCCGCTCCCAACTCCAATCGCTTTACGATAGCGGAGTGGAGAATTATCACTGCAATATCGAGACCGCCCCTTCCTATTTCCGTCAACTTTGTTCCACGCATACGATCGAGCAGAAGATGGAAACCATCCATACCGCCCGGGAAATCGGTTTCCGCATCTGCTGCGGTGGTATTATCGGCATGGGCGAGACGATGGAGGAGCGAATCGAGATGGCTTGTTTCTTACAGCAAGAAGGTGTCTTATCCATCCCTCTCAATTTATTACAGCCGATACCGGGAACTCCTATGGAGAATACACAGATCCTAGAAGAAGAGGAATGGCTAACAACGATCGCCCTTTTCCGCTTGATCAATCCGAACGCATTTCTCCGTTTCTCCGGCGGACGGGCACAATTAAGCGAGGTCACGCAACGGAAATCCCTATATATAGGGATTAACTCCGCGATCATCGGAGACTTATTAACGACTATCGGAAGCAAGGTAGAGGAAGACAAAGTCTTATTTACCTCCGAAGGCTATTCACTCACCGAAAACACCGATTGGGAAAAATGACAACAACCGAACTTTTACAATACGACCGGGATCATCTATGGCATCCCTACACCTCGACCATCGATCCACTTCCCGTCTATCCGGTATCCAAAGCGGAGGGCGTAACGATAACCCTTGCGGACGGCAGGGAGCTAATAGACGGAATGTCTTCTTGGTGGGCGGCAGTCCACGGATACAACCATCCGGTACTTAACGCGGCGGCTAAAACCCAATTGGATAAGATGAGCCATATCATGTTCGGGGGATTCACGCACGAGCCGGCTGTCGAGTTGGCCGCTAAATTACTACCGCTATTGCCCCCTTCTCTAGAAAAGATATTCCTAGCAGATAGCGGCTCGGTAGCCGTGGAGGTAGCCTTAAAGATGGCGATCCAATACTGGCAGTCCAAAGGCATACCGGGAAAACATACCTTCGCCACGATCCGTAGCGGTTATCACGGGGATACTTGGCACGCCATGTCGGTATGCGATCCGGTGACAGGTATGCATGGGATCTTCTCCGGAAGCCTACCCATCCAATACTTCATACCTCAACCTTCGGTCCGATTCGGCGAGGAATGGAGAGAGGAGGCCATGGCTCCCTTGCGGGATTTACTAGAGCGGCATGCCGATGAGATCGCCGCCTTGATCTTGGAACCGGTCGTACAGGGGGCAGGAGGTATGTATTTCTACTCCCCCACTTTCCTCATTCGTGCCCGGGAACTTTGCGAGCGGTATAACGTCTTATTGATATTCGACGAGATAGCGACAGGCTTCGGACGTACCGGAAAGTTGTTCGCATGGGAACATGCGGGAGTCGAACCCGATATCATGTGTATCGGAAAGGCATTGACGGGAGGTTATCTTACGCTTTCCGCCACGATCACGACAAAGCCGATAGCCGACACGATCTGTTCCGGCGAGGCGGGATGCTTTATGCATGGACCTACGTTTATGGGAAATCCCTTGGCATGCGCTATCGCTTCGGCCTCGATCTCTTTATTGATCGCCAGTCATTGGCAGGAGAAAGTGAAGCTTATAGAGGAACAATTGCGGGCGGAGTTAGCGCCAGCCGCCAAACTGCCTGAAGTCGCTGAGGTACGGGTATTGGGGGCGATCGGGGTGATCGAGATGAAGCATCCGGTGGATATGGCGGTATTGCAACGTCGATTCGTAGAGGAAGGGATATGGGTACGTCCATTCGGACGGCTGGTTTACCTCATGCCTCCTTTCGTTATCTCCACGTATGAACTATCCAGACTAACCTCCGGATTATTGAGAGTATTAACGCATAATTAACATATCTACAACCGGGTAATATATAGATATATGAAATCATATAACGAGCAACTTACGGCTTTACGAGCCTCCGGGAATCTTAGGCACCTACCGGAAGTCGAGCATCAAGGAATATGGATATTAAAAGAGGGAAAGCGTATGCTGAATCTCTCTTCCAACGATTATCTTGGATTAGCCAGCCGGCAGGATTTACAAGAGGAGTTTCAAGCATCCACACAAGACCGCTTCTATCCCTACTCCTCCTCATCATCCCGCTTGCTGACGGGTAATTTCTCCGTCTATACGAAACTGGAGAAACAGATCGCCCGCTCCTTCGACCGGGAAGCCGCATTGATCTTCAATAGTGGCTATCATGCCAACACCGGAATCCTCCCGGCCTTAACCGATAAACAGACCTTATTACTCGCCGACAAGCTGGTGCACGCCAGCATCATCGATGGCATCTTGCTGAGTGGTTCCCCATTCCTCCGTTACCGCCACAACGACTATGACCAACTGGAACGCCTCGTACAAAAGAACGCCTGTCAATACGAGACGATCATCATCTTGACCGAAAGCATTTTCAGCATGGACGGGGATGTAGCGGACTTAAACCGCCTGATAGCTATCAAAAGGCAATATCCCAATATCCTATTGTACGTAGACGAGGCTCATGCCATCGGAGCCCGTGGAAAGACGGGGCTAGGTATCGCTGAGGAGCAAGGCTGTATCCAAGAGATCGATCTATTGGTCGGTACTTTCGGCAAGGCGTTAGCGTCTATGGGGGCCTATTTGGTTTGTTCCCGTACGATACGGGAATATCTGGTCAATACGATGCGACCGCTCATATTCAGTACGGCCCTGCCACCGTTCCAAATCGCATGGACTTCCTTCATCTGGGAGCAACTCCCCTCGTTCACGAAGGAACGGGAGAATCTTCTAGCGTATAGCCGATTGCTGGCGGAGGCTTTAACGGGCAAAGGAGGCGAGATCAGCCAAAGCCACATCATCCCTTTCATTGTGGGAGAGAGCGAGGATTGCGTACGGAAAGCGGAAGAGCTACAACGAAAAGGCTTCTACTGCCTCCCCGTTCGCCCGCCGACAGTGCCCAAAGGTACCTCCCGTATCCGCTTCTCCCTTACGGCAAACCTCACGATAAAAAATATGCATCAACTGATTGTAGAGACGGGGCGTACCTCGTCTCCCACCGGGACACGCCCCGTCTCTACCCCCCCGGATAGAGAACTGGATAGATAGTATGTATATAAATTGAATTGATAGTATGTATATAGATAAGATAATAAATAAGCGATCCCCTAGTCTGATCCTCTGTCTCGCCGGCTGGTCCACCTCGCCGGAGCTTTTCCGCCATCTGGAAGTACCGGAGCAGACAGACCTATGGATTGCCTACGATTACAGGACGCTCGGGTTCGAAGAGACGTTCGCCCCCTATAAGGAGGTGCATCTGGTCGCTTGGTCTTTAGGCGTATGGGTAGCCACCCGGCTCTGGGCAGGCCACCGATCCTTTACCACGGCGACCGCCCTGAACGGTACCCCTTTTCCCATGCACGATACGCTAGGCATCCCGACCGCAATCTTCGAGGGAACCCTCCATCATATCAGCGAGGAAGGCATGCGTCGCTTTAACCGCAGGATGTGCGGAGACAAGGAGACATTCAATCGCTATTCGGAACTCTCACCACGTCCGCTGGAAGAGATCAAGGAGGAACTGGAATCTCTATATAATCAGATCCTCCCGGAAAAGCTCGAATCAGCCGATCCGCGGATATCCGCCTTCTGGGATCAAGCCATCCTGTCCACCGAAGATAAGATATTCCCGGCAACCAACCTCCGGAACTACTGGCAAGGCCGTTGCCCCATCCAAGAGATCAAGGCGCCTCATCTTCCTTTTTACCACTATCAATCATGGAACGAATTATGGAAGTAATCGAACAAGAACGGATCCGCCGGCGTTTCAGCCAAGCGGTGAATACATACGACGATCACGCGGAAGCCCAGAAACGGATATGCGCCCATCTGGTACAGCTATTGACCGTATACACCTCCTCTCATTTCCGCAGGGTGCTGGAAATCGGTTGCGGAAGCGGCGGATTCACCCGTTTATTAAAACAAGAATGCCAAATCGAGGAATGGGTACTCAACGATCTTTGCGAGACTTGGCAAAGCGCCATCGAGGAGTTGTTTCCTTCCGCCCCTCCTCTATTCTTGGCCGGTGATGCCGAGCGACTGGCTTTTCCCGGCACGTTCGACTTGATTGCCTCGGCCTCCGCCCTACAATGGATGAAAGACCTTCCGCATTTCCTCCATAAGCTATCGTCCACCCTATCGCCCGGAGGCATGCTGGCTTTCAACACCTTCACGCCAGACAACCTTCACGAGATCAAGGAACTGACCGGAGAAGGGCTCACCTATCCTACCGCCGGACAATTAAGGGAGTGGTTATCCACCGGCTTCCGGATCGTCCATGAAGAGGAAGGAAATATCGCCTTGACCTTCCGGCACCCGCTGGAGGTGCTAAGACATCTAAAGTACACGGGTGTCACGGCCAACGCCTCTTGCGTCTGGACACGGGGAAAACAGGAACGTTTCTGCCGGGATTATCAAGAGAGATTCCCCTCGGCGGATGGTGGAGTCACATTAACTTACCGTCCACTCTATATCTTAGTGGTCAAAAGATAAAGGTGAGGTAGGTCGCCTCTTCCGAAGTATTGATCCTTTCACCTATATGATATGATCGTATCACAAGGGTGAAACGATCTTTTCACCTAGGTGATACGTTCTTTTCACAAGGGTGAAAAGATCAATAGCACAGAAGAAAAGGAATAAATCTCTTAGAGACAAGGGGGAATATCCATAGAGACAAAAGATTAATCAAGCAACTATTTAAACAACAGAACAATGAGCCATCAAACGAAAGAAAATGTATTATTTATCTCCGGCATAGACACGAACGTCGGAAAGACCGTAGCCACCGGAATGATCGCCAAGGCATTGGCGAAAGCCGGAAAGAAAGTGATCACCCAAAAGATGATACAGACCGGATGCGAGCACGTATCAGAGGATATAGAGGCACACCGCCAAATCCAAGGGATACCCTTTACCGACGAGGACACGCGAGGGTTGACTTGTCCTTATATCTTCACCTATCCTTGCTCTCCCCATATGGCGGCGGCGAAAGATGGAAGACGTATCGATTTAGACACGATCACCCAATCCACCCGGCGATTGCGAGAGACCTACGAGTATGTATTACTGGAAGGAGCCGGAGGACTGATGGTGCCGAACGACATGGAATCCCTTACGATCGATTATGTAAAGGAACAGGCGTATCCCTTGATACTAGTCACGTCCGGTAAGCTGGGAAGTATCAATCATACTTTGCTCAGCCTGTACGCCTGCGAACGATACGGCATCGAGGTAAAAGCCATCGTCTATAACCAATATCCAAGCATCGACCCGCTGATCGAGGCGAATACCTTGGAGTATCTAAAGGCCAAATTCCCGGAAATCCCCTTAATCCTCCTTCCGGAAATGAAAAAGGGAAGCGAGGAGCTTCCCGATATTCGCCCGTTGCTATAACGCCCTATCAAGCCGGATCAGGAAATAGATCCAGTATTTTCTGATCCGCTTTTCTCCGGATCTCCGGTGTAATGCTATCCTTCACCATTTTCAATACGAAAGTCATCACCGCCACATCGTCCGTGAAGCCGATAATGGGGAGCACGCTCTCCGGGATCAAGTCGAAAGGCAATATAAAGTATCCTAAAGCCCCGATTATATAAGCCTTATGTTGAAGAGACACCTTTTCATCCTGCAACATATAATACAGCGTGAAGACAGGACGCAATACCGTAGCCCCCACTTTCTTCGCTACCCGCTCTATCTTCTTCCAGAAACTCTTCTCCGAGAAATAAGTCCCATATCTTTGTATCTCATGTACTTCCTCGAAAGGAACATCCTCAATCTTTCTTGTGTCCATAAACGAATCCTATTAAATCATCTTTCACAAAGATAACAAGTAGTGTAGAAAAATTGCACATCAAATGAGGAAATATTACACAATGCCACCTCCACACCCGTATTCAAAGCTTTTCGTAATAATCTCATAAGAAAACAATTATAAAGAAACCTACAGGATTTATCACATCTGGCACGCCTTTTTCAGATAATCCTTTAGTTAGTATAGGTATTAATAAGACGTTTTAAACAAAAAGAGATGAGAAATGTAAAAACATGGGGCATACTATTCCTATGTCTACTTCTATTGCCCGGGGTAGCGTATGCCCAAAAAAGACAGATCGAAGGAACGGTGATTTCCCAAGAGGACAAGGAGCCTCTGATCGGAGCGACCGTTATCGTAAAAGGGAGCCTGTCGGGAGCGGAGACCGATCTCGACGGACATTTCACGCTGGAAGTTGATCCTGACGCCAAATTCATTATTGTTGATTACATCGGCATGAAGCAGGCCCAAGTACCTATCCCGAAAAGCGGTATCTTAAACGTGGCTTTACAACCGGAGGCGATGAACCTCGATGAGGTCGTGGTAACCGGTTACGGTAACTTCTCACGTTCTTCCTTTACCGGTTCCGCCAACACTTTACGGGCTGACCTACTGAAAGAGATGCCGGTGGTTTCCATAGAACAGAAACTACAAGGCATGACCTCCGGTGTCAATATCACGGGAAGCTCCGGGCAACCGGGAGCGAACGCATCCATCCGCATCCGTGGTATGGGCTCGTTCAACGCATCGAACGAACCTTTGTTTGTGATAGACGGAGTTCCCGTCACCTCGGGAAACCTAAGTACCGGAAGCGGTTCGGAGGCCTCCTACATGAACAATGCCAAGACCAACATCATGAGTACGATCAATCCTTCCGATATCGAGAATATCACGGTTATAAAGGATGCCGCCGCCGCCTCCCTTTACGGTTCCCGTGCGGCCAACGGTGTTATCTTGATCACGACCAAACAAGGATCGAAAGGACGTACCCGGGTCACGTTGAACGCTAGCGCCGGATTCTCGGACGCAGCGGTAGACTTCCGCCCGACCCTCAACGGAGAGCAACGCCGGGAACTACTTTATGAAGGCTTGGTTAATTACGCGCAAGACCAGATCGCCAAAGATCCCGCATCTTTCACCCAGACTCCGGAAGAGTACGCCAACGCCAATATCGGGACGTACACCTCTGTTCCCGCCTTAGGCTATACCGATTGGAAAGACGTGTTGATGAGACAGGCCGTACATCAAAATTATGAGGCTTCCGTTTCCGGCGGCTCCGAGAACACGACGGTCTACAGCTCCTTGGGTTATCAAAAACAAGAGGGTCTGGTGGAGAACTCATCGATGGAACGGTACTCCGGACGCTTTAACGTGCAACAAAAGATCGGCAAACGAGGCGAGGCCGGAGCGAACCTCATGTTCTCGCAAGTGAATCAAGAGATGAACGAGGAACGTACATCCAGTATCAATCCTTTCTATTGCATGGCGGTAGCCACTCCTCCCTCCTACCCGGTATTTAACGAGGATGGTTCCTACGCCAATACCTATCCCGGAACGAACGTAAATCCTTTGCGGGATATGCGTACCGACTATAACCGGGTTCGTATGACCCGTATCTTCGGTACGGCGCACGGTGCGGTAGAGATTATCAAAGGACTTAAATTAAAGGAAGTACTCAGCTATGATTATAGCATCCAAAAGGATGCCCGCTATTTCAACGCATTAAGCGGGGCGGGTCCCAAGAGCGGTAGCGATGCCCAATCGTCCAAAGGTTTTATCGAATACGGGAAATTGATCTCTTCTACCTCGTTGAACTACGTGAAGACATTCGCCAACAAACATCATCTGGATGTACTAGCCGCTTATGAGGCGGAAAGTTTCCAGACGGATAAAGCCGCCGGTGAGAAAAGCAAGATGCCGTCCGACCAATTATTCGAGCCGGACAATGCCGCCGTTATAAACAGTTTCGTATCCTCTACACAGGATTATCGGTTGCTTTCTTATCTAACCCGCTTGAATTACGATTACGACAACCGGTATTATATCGCCGGAAGTTTCCGCCGGGATGGTAGTTCCCGATTGGCGCCGGAACATCGCTGGGGTAATTTCTGGTCGGTCTCAGGCATGTGGCATCTGGGAGCCGAGGATTTCATGAAAGCCGTAAAGCCGGTGTTGAGCGATGTCAAGATCCGTGCCTCTTATGGCGTGAACGGTAATCAGCCGGGATCTTATTACGGTTATATGGGCTTATATAGTTACGGAAAGAACTATATGGATAACCCCGGTTCGTATGAAAGCACACAAGCCAATCCCAATCTAAAATGGGAGAAGAACTATAATATGAACCTCGGACTAGACCTCGCGTTTATCGATCGCATCTTCGTAACGCTCGAGTATTACAATCGTGACACCAAGGATTTGCTTTACAACCGTCCGATCAGCGCCACGACCGGATTCCTGAACTATCTGGGTAATCTGGGGCAGTTAAACAATAAAGGTGTCGAGCTGGAGGTTCGTTCCTTGAATATCTCGAACGCAGATTTTAATTGGACTACGGTATTGAACTTGACACATAACAAGAATAAGATCGTGGCCCTTGATGGTAATCTCGATCAAGTGGTAGAAAGTAGTTGGTTTATCCGGAAAATAGGATTGCCATTCAATACATTCTATGTAAAGGAATTCGCCGGGGTAGATCCCTCGAGCGGAAATGCGCTGTATTATAAAAATACGGAAGACGAGAATGGCAATCTAGACCGCACCTTGACCCAAGATGTCAATGAGGCGCAAGCGGTTCCTTATAAACAAGTAGATCCGAAGATATCCGGAGGCCTTACCAATATCCTTTCTTATAAATGGTTCGACTTGGCCTTTACGCTCTCTTATTCATTGGGCGGCTATTCTTTCGACAAGACCGGTACGTATATCGAGACAGACGGAGCCAGCGAAGGAAACCGCAACCTGCCCATCTATGAGTTAGACCGTTGGCAAAAGCCCGGTGATATCACCGACATTCCCCGTTTCGTATTGGGACGCTCCGACAAAGTGAGCGGTGGTTCTTCTCGCTTCGTACATAGTACGGATCACTTGCGGTTAAAGAACCTGACGTTCGGGTTTACCCTGCCTCATAACTGGACCGATAAAGTCTTGCTGGATAAAGTCCGTGTCTATTTCTCCGGCAGCAACTTGCTGACTTGGGCGAAATGGAAGCAATATGATCCGGAAGTGCCCGTATCCGGCGAGGTATTCTGTGAGACACCGCCCATGCGAACCTTTAGCTTCGGCGTGGAAGTTAATTTCTAAACACAACAATTCATTCGATAAAAAAGAAATACAATGAAATGGTCAATTAAATATATCGTAAGCGCTCTTCCTTTCTTATTCACGGCTTGCTCCGGAGATTGGCTGGATCTGGATCCCTCCACTTCCGTGACCAGCGATAACGCTATTCAGTCACTGGAAGACGCTAAAACCGCATTAAATGGAATCTATCGCATAGCATCCGAGCATAGTTATTATGGAGACAACTACCTCTATTATGCCGACTGCCGTGGCGAAGACGTACAAGCTCGTATTGACAAAGGTCCCGGCAGACGTGTATCTCCGTACTATCTGTTCAACGTAGCCGCCGACGACGCTTTTAATATCACGAGAGTATGGAACCAACCCTATATCGTGATTCATCAAGCGAACAGCTTAATCGAGAAAATAGACAACGGTAACGTCCAAACCTCCGACACGCAAGAAATCGCCCGTATAAAAGCAGAGGCGTTGGCTATGCGTGGCTTGGCCTTATTCGATTTAACCCGCCTCTTTGGCATGCCTTATACACTGGATAATGGGGCGTCCTTGGGTGTGCCCATCGAGATCAAGACGGAGTTGCCGACTCACCAACCGTCTCGCAACACGGTAGCCGAATGCTACAACCAAGTGATCAAAGACCTGACCGAAGCCTTACCCAACCTTGTTACAACCAAATCCGACGGTCACCAAAATGTATGGAGCGTGAAAGCACTTCTATCTCGTATCTATTTATATATGAACGACAACGAGAACGCCCTTAAATACGCTCAAGAAGTAATCAATAACGGAGGTCTTTATACCTTGTTCACGCACGATGAGTATACCTCCGTATGGGGAAAAGACTTCAATTCCGAATCCCTGTTCGAGTTCTACTTTACGCTTACCGAGCCTTCCGGCGGTAGTGGCGGAGAAGGCGCTCCCATGGTATATGCCGATAACGTGAAAGATTGGAACAATTTGGTCTTGACGAAAGATTTCTTGGATTTACTGGGTGAAGACCCGGATGATGTTCGCCATGCCTTATGCCGCTTACCTCAAAAACCGGACGAGGATATCCTTCCAACCGGTTCGACCGGACATCCTAAATATCTGGCGAAGTATCCCGGAAAAACAGGAGATGTATTGACCGGCAATCCGCAAGACAATGACCTATGCATCATCCGTCTGTCCGAGATATACTTAAATGCGGCCGAGGCCGCTTTCAAGCTAGGAAAACGTAGCGAGGCGTTAGGCTACCTGAATCAAATCGTAAGCCGAGCCAACCCCAATAAATCCGTTAGCGACTCCGAGCTTTCCCTAGAGAGAATCCTTAAAGAACGCCGCAAAGAATTGGTTGGCGAAGGACATGCGTTCTTTGATTACATGCGTAACAATATTCCGGTAATCCGCAAGGGCGGTTGGCATTTGCCGCAATTACCTACCGACGCACAGGTGATCAACACTTCCGATCCCCGGGTAGCACTCCCGATTCCGCAAAGCGAGATCGACGCAAACCCGAATATCGTACAGAATAAACGGTAACCAACAAGAAAAAGGGGAATGGCATTAAAACCATTCCCCTTTTTCTTGTTTCGCTTATTTCTTTTTCAAGATCCGTTGCGCCGAATCCGACAGCACCACGATCGCACCGGCCAGTATCGCCGTATCTTTTATCACCAATCGCCCGGCCCCCGATAATAACGGGAAACCAAATTCCCCGCTGCCAAGATTAGGTACCCAGACCTCCGGAGTCGTGACCAAGAAGGACAACGTCCCGAACGTCATGATTATAGCCAACCCCGCTCCTACCAAACCGATCTTCGGCGAGAAAATACCGAGGAAAGTCAAGATACCGATCGCCATGATCAAGATTCCCAAGCCACGAGAGAAGCCATACGTGTTATTCTCTTGATGCCACTCATGCTTCGCTTGATCGAACTCACCCTCTTTTAATTTATACGTCTTATATTCGGGAGCGCTTTTCGTATAGAAGAAACTCATGAAAGGGCTGTTCGCCACAAACGGAACGATGCCTTCCGCTTCATAATTCCAGAACTTCAAACCGCCGATCCACACAAATATGATCAAGATCGATATACGGATCAAATTAATACCTAGCTTCTGAGTAGAGGCCGCCACTTGCAAAAACGAGTAAAACAGGTCATTCAACTTTTTCATCTTATTATTTGTTTTATAGTATTGAACTTATACCGCAAAGATCGGTAGAAACACCTATCCCGTAAATGGCGATTTTACCGGATGAGTTAGCAATTATTCCCGTTTCTCTCTTTTCCGGTACTCAGAGACGCTTTCTCCCGTCATTTTCTTGAAAAAACGGCTGAATGTGGCTTGATCCTCGAAGCCCAAGATCTCCGTGATTTCCTTCGCGCTCTTCTGGCTATATAATAGCAATCGTTTGGCCTCAGCCTCAATTCGTTCGTGAATGATCCGTAACGGAGAAGGTAATCCGCAAGTCGTAAAAAGGTTGGATAGGGTTTTTGGAGAGCGATGCAGCATATCCGCATAATCTTGGACCATCTTCTTTTCCTTAAAATGGTTATCTACCAATACATAGAACTGGCGAACCATATCGAACGCCTTTTCCCGTTCCGGGCTTACCGAAAACTTCTCACGTGCGATCCGGGTGCACAAAATAATGAAACGTTTCAGTAAGATACGCAGCATCTCCTCTTGCAAATTATCCTTTATGGCGTACTCACTCGTTAGGCTGTCTGTGATATCGCGCAAAGAGGCAACTTGGGATTCGCTCAATTTCAATTGCATCACATTGGAAGTCCCGTTAAAAAGAAAACCATTACACGACACCTCATTGTCATGTCCGAAAATACAATAGAAGTTACTGTTAAACAGAAGGGTCAAGTACTCGCCATTGATCGCCTTGAACTCGATATGGTGCAAAGGAGTCAAGGGAATAATCTCACCTTTCACTAAGGTAGTCGGTACGTGATCGATCTCCAGTTGCAACGAACCGCTTTGTACCCAAATAAACTTGTAAAGCGTATTATCTTTCTGCAAAGCAAGGTTCGTGTGATACGAATCGGTCAACGCTATATTACCTCTTAAGCGAGTATTAAAAATATATTCCATAGATTTCTTCCGGATTTTAAGACGGATAAAGATAACAATATTATATAAACAAAAAGCGGAAGTTCACTTTATTCCCAGCAAACTTCCGCGTCACTAATCCCCAAAACACACTATACGAGTTATTTCGACTCTAATAAAATATCATCTACCAATTTCTTCAACTCATTCTTCGGCATAGCCCCTTGAACCATACTCGGTTCTTTCTTCATCGGTACAAACAATAAAGAAGGAATACTACGGATACCGAAAACACTCGCTAAATCCGCCTCTTTATCGACATTCACCTTATATACGTTGATTTTACCCTCGTACTCTTTGCTGATCTCATCCAAGATAGGAGACATCATCTTACAAGGGCCACACCAAGTGGCATAGAAATCGATAACCGCAGGTTTATCACCCTCGAACTTCCATGCGTTCGGGTTTATCTCAAAGTCATACACTTTCTTTACGAAATCTTCTTGTGTTAATTCTGTTACTGTCATTTTATTTTCTGTTTTATTGTTATTATTCTTATTTCCATTACTAGCGTTCGCCATTCCTACCAAAAGACTTGCGAACAATACGGCACCGACCTTAATAAAACCCATCTTGAACCTCCTTTTTATTTATTACTTTGTCTTCTATTTATATTGCAAAGTTCATCTTATTTCCACGATTAAGAAATGGCCATATCGCCGGATAAGTTTGCAATACTTCCCGATCCCCATTAAAAAAGTATAAAATAAGTTTTTTCAAGATAAATGCCGTACCTTTGCGACGTTTTCCCAAAGAACACATTATGAGCAATAAACAATTATTCAACGACCCTGTTCAACGTAAACGATATATTTGCGCTTTATTAATGATCTTATTAATGGTGGGTGTCTCCGAGCTTATGGGAGAGAAAGAGATTATCTTCCCGGAGATGGCGGCGCTCACGATCGGAATGTGGATCGTAGATAAAAAAGTATGGACCGTAAGTCGTCTTAAATTAGTTCTGTTAATGTCGATCGGGGCCATCGTCGGTGTCTGTATCGTACGCTATTCTCCTTTTCCCTTGATCGTAAATCTATGTATCTCGTTCGCGTTCTCGGCGATATGCCTACAAGTCTCCCGGACCACATTGATTCCACAGATATCAGCCTGTATGCTCCCGATCCTTTTAGGGACGGAGAGTTGGGTATATCCGATAGCCGTGACGGTTATGTCGTTAGTGGTCGTTGGCGGACAAAAGTGGATGGAGAAAAATAAGTATAGAAAAGAGATTACCTATACCCCGGTTCAACGAGACCCGAAGAAGAATTGCCTCAAATGGGGAACCTTGCTGGCAACGATACCTCTTATCGCCGCAATTCCCATTCATACCGGTTATTTGTATTGTATCCTTCCCCCGTTAATTGTAACGTACGTGGAATTCTCCACCTCGAAGGCCGGATTCCGAGGACGTCCCTTGGGAACTTTCCTGCTGCTGGCAATAGCGGCTGTCTTAGGAAGTACCTCCCAATTGATCGGACATATTTATTTGCATTTACCGGAGACGGTCGTAGCCCTGTTCCTTTTCATCTGCTTATTTATCCTATTCGAGTGGTGGGGGAAATTTTTCGCTCCGGCCGGGGCGATCGCGTTAGTCCCGATGATCATTTCTCCCCAAGGGCTGATAGGGTATCCATTGCAAGTAATGATAGGTGCTGCCCTGCTCATCTTCATCGCCATGGTTCTTTTTTTAAAATGTTACAAATGGCCTAAATCACATCTAATTTATTGTTTAGTCCCCGCCCCCATACGTACTTCCCATAGATACCGATCCTATTTACGCCAACAAGAAAGAAAAACGATGCCGAACCTTGGTTAACAAGATCCGGCATATCGTACATTCTTTTTCCGTAAAACCTCAACGATCTACAAATGCAACTGCAAGCCGATAGAAACCGGATGCACCTTCGGACCTTTCCCATTTTCAAAGAGGTCGATCGGTGAGTACTTGGCGTAAAGACCGATCCAATCCCAACCGGCTTGAAATAAGAAATCCATAGTTACCGGACGGATATTCATACCGGAATCCATTTTCTCTTTGTGCTTTTTACCGGAAGCGTCATTATATACGATCTTCGAGGAAGAACAAGTCTTGATCACACCGACTACACCCGCAGACAAGAAGAATTCACTCGAACGCTTTTTAGGTTGCCATTCCAATAACAACGGAATGGTCAGACTCGTGATATTCAACTTACTCGCTTTCAACGTAACACCCTCAGGAGCCGGACGCAAAGCCGTAACACCGTCTATCTCCTTGAAATACTCATTCGTATCTATCCGGTAACGGCTCCAACGCATACCGGCACCGATCACCACCGCCCAACGATACCGAGAGAACGGGAACGCTTTTTCCAATACATTCAAATTATATTCCAATGAGTTTCCACTACGAAGGGAGACTCCGTCTACATCATTTACATGTAAACTCCCATCCGCAAAGTTCGCGAAGCCCATTCCAAAACCGGCCCAATGCGGATTGAAGTCCTTATCCCAAGTAGGCACAGGGATATTGATAGACTTCACGTGTTTACGGCGTTCATAGCTTTGTCCGTCCCGGTAATGCCCTTCGAAGATCAACTCGTCGTCCACGGAATCACCATCCTCGTCTACCTCATACACCCTGACTTTCATGCGATCGCCATTATCTTTCACCTCGATACGTTTTCTCTCAAGGGTGATAATCGTATCCCCAGCCAAAGGCTCAACCTCAGCGGCCATCAACCCGATTACCGGGAAGCAAGCCATTAAGACTAAAAGTATTCTTTTCATCTTCCTATCTGTTTTGTTTGTTTATAAATCTTTCTTCGTAAATAATAGCGTGATTAAATCATCACTATCCAAATCTCCCTCAATGTACACCAAGGTTATTACCCCTTTCTTGCTGACCTTAAAAAGGACAAAACGGTTGATATCTGCTTCTACGCCCTTCAACTGGTAATAAGCGGAGACTACCCCTCCATCGTCCGTCACCTCTTTGATCTTCCGGGCCCCTTTCTGGTCCGCTTCCAGACATTGGCGGGTAAACCGCAGGGCTTCCGGATCATCTTTGATCGTAATACTCTTATAACGAGTCATGCCATACGTTTCCAACATCTCGTTAGACAACTCCACCATCGTGACATTACGTTTTTTGCCATATCGTTGAAAGACTTCCTGAATCTTCAAGTCTTTCTGTGTCTCGGCAGCCGAGACACCACAAGGCATTAAGCAAAATACCGCCACCAGCAACCATAACATGTATTCGAACCGTCTCATATTTACAGTATTTTTATTCATTATCATCAAATAAAGAACGAAGCTCGTTCAATTGGTTATCAATAATCATACGGTCGGCCTCATCACGATCCGCTTCCGGAAAGTACTCGTCCGCAGGTGTGGCCACCTCCTGCAAAGCTTCCAGCGCCATGGAGCGAACTTTATGAATATCCGTATAACAACGACCGTTTATAACGACATAATTATCCGAACAGAAACAAGGATCTACCGGATTCAACAGATGGTTAAGCCCCAAAAGCAGCAAGAAACTGGCGGCGATACCGGATACCAAATACAACACGGATCGTAAAGTAAACGTCTTCTTTTCCTCCACCTTTTCCGCATCCAGCATAAAAAGGATATCCTCATCAATCGGAATCAATGCCTCATCCGGCTGTCGTTCCTTCCGACTCTCTTCCTCCAAATAGGCAAACATAGGCGTATAGACCGCCAACCTGTCCGGAACATTCCCGGAAGTAAAGAAGGCTCGAAGTTCCCGCTCTTCTTCCGAAGAGGTTTCTCCTTCAAAATATCGGTTTAATAACTCGTCTATGTCCATTTCTCTTGTTTATTTAATTGTAAAAACTGTTCCCGTATCTTTTTCCGAGCCCTTGAGAGATTCACCCGGACATTCTCGACCGGTGTAGCCGTGATCTCCGCAATCTCGGCTAACTCATAGCCCTCTACATCCTTCATCCGGATAATGGTTTGCTGCAAAGCGGGCAACTGGGCGATCAAGTGCCGTATGCATTCGGCGGCATCCCTTTGCTCCAGTTGTTCGTCGGGGCTTACCGCATCCGATACCAACGTAACGCTCTCCAACTCCGATCCCTGCGGCTTTCGCAACTTTATCTTATCCAATGAGAGATTTTTCGTAACCTGCATAGCCAGCGCCTCCACGCTATGGTAGGCATCCAGTTTTTCCCGGATATACCAAAGCTTTATGAATGCCTCTTGCACCACATCCTCAGCTTCGGCTGTGTCCTCAACCAGTCTCTGGGAGAAATTCAACATCTTCTGCCGGAGAGGTAGTACGGTTATTTTAAACGTCTCAAGTTCCATTTCTATAATCAAGACGACAAAGGAAGAAAAACATATCATGGAAAATTAACTTATTTGGAAAAAACTTTGCCTGTCACCCGCTTGTTTGTAATAGAAAACTTAAACGTTATGAAACTAAAAGTATCATTTACAGCTATTTTATTCATGAGCTGCTGCTTATTCCTCACCGTAGGTTGCCAACAAAAGAAACAAGGCTCCGATGACAAATCGGTCCCTCAAGCGATTCAAAAGGTTATCCAGATGAAATATCCGGGGGCGACCATTACCGATTACGATAAAGATGCCGCAGGTGTAGAAGTCGACATCAAGGATAAAGGCGTTAAGAAAGAGGTCCTGCTCGGCAAAAATAACGAGTGGCTAAGTACGAAATTCGATATCCATGCCGAAGATGTTCCCGTAGACATCATGGACAACCTAACAAATTCGGCTTATCATGAATATAAGATAGATGAGGTGACACAAATAGACAAGCCTTCGGGAACATTTTACGTATTCAAACTAGAGCATGAGAACAATGAGGTTCGCCTCACGTTTAACTCAGAGGCCCAATTATTGAAGTAGAACGGTACTGAATCTTTTCTTATTCCAGATTTTTACCAGAATATTTCAGTAGCTTTGTGTGATTAACAAGCTAGCCTATGAAAATTCTGGTAGTCGAAGATGAAAACGCATTGAGAGAAGTTATCGTTCGTTCTCTTGAGAAAGAACGATATGTGGTAGAGAGCGCTTCCTCTTTCCGGGAAGCTTCTCTTAAAATAAATGATTATGATTACGATTGTATCGTATTAGACATCATGCTTCCGGGAGGTAGCGGCCTTACCCTTTTGAAGGAATTAAGGGCCTTACGCAAGAAAGACAGCATCATCATTATCTCCGCAAAAGACTCTATCGAGGATAAAGTTACAGGATTAGATCTTGGGGCCGATGATTATCTGACCAAGCCTTTCCATCTGGCGGAATTGAACGCCCGCATCAAGAGCGTTATCCGCCGCAAGCAACAAGATGGGGAATTGCAACTGTCTTTAGCGAACCTAACGATATATCCCGATAAACATTCCGTCTATATAAACGGGAAAGAGATCGTATTGAACCGTAAGGAGTTCGATCTGCTCTACTATTTCATATCCAACCCCAACCGTTTGATCAGCAAAGCTACTTTAGCCGAGTCCGTCTGGGGAGATTATATAGACCAAGCCGATAATTTCGACTTCATCTATAGCCAAGTAAAAAACTTGCGAAAGAAATTAAAAGCCGCCGGAGCCATCCCCGAAATAAAGGCGGTCTATGGCTTCGGTTACAAAATGACCGACGAGGAATAAATATGAAGCTAATCCATTACACCCTCCGCAATTTATTTGTCCCCATATTGGTCATTTTCGCCGCTTGGGGATGTGTTTTCTGCCTTATGATTCTACATGAGGTAGAAGACGAGACGAATGACAGCCTTGAGAACTACAAAGAGATTATCATCCGCTCCGCCTTAGCGGACAGCACATTGCTGAAAGATCATGTGGATATCATGACCCGGTACTACATTCGTGAGGTTCCGGAAAGCGAAGCGAAACTAGATAAGGACGAGTTCTACGATGCTACGGTATACATAGAGATAGAGCAAGAATACGAACCGGTTCGTGCCTTACGCACTTATTTCATGACAAAAGATCGTAAATTCTACGAACTGACGCTGGAGTTATCCACCTTAGAACAAGAAGATATGATCGAGACGATTATCTGGAGCATGGCCGTCTTATATATCGCATTGATAAGTTGCATCTTATTCGTGATCCATCGAGGATTCAAAAGAAGCTTTAAGCCTTTATATATGCTATTAAGCTGGCTGAAAAGTTTTCAAGTAGGCAAATATAATCCTCCATTAAACAACCCTACACCCATCGAGGAATTTAAGATATTAAACGAGACCGTTCAAGAAAGCGTCAACCAGAGTGACAAGCTATACAACAAACAAAGACATTTCGTAGAGAATGCCGCCCACGAGTTACAAACTCCATTGGCCGTATGCATGAACAAATTAGAATTATTAAGCGAACATCCAGATTGCACGGAAGATCAACTGAAAGAGATCGCTGGCTTGCATCAAGCGTTGAACGGCATCATCCGGTTGAATAAATCCCTCCTATTACTTTCTCGGATAGATAACAAACAATTCCCCGAGACCCGGGATATTTGCCTAAATCATCTTATCCATAAGATATTAGAAGGAATTAATGACATATACGAAAGAAAAGCTCTCCACTTACGAGTTTCAGAAAAAGAGAGTTTGGTATGCACCATGAATGAATCGCTGGCCACTACGTTAATCACCAATCTCATTAAAAACGCCTATGTCCATAATTACGAGAAAGGGGATATAGGAATCACGATCTCTCGCCGTATGCTTACGATCGCAAATACGGGAATCGACAAAACCCTTGATAAGGAATTATTATTTGCCCGTTTTGCCAGCCAAAGCAAACAACAAGAATCGACGGGCCTTGGGTTGGCCATTGTCAAATCAATAGTCGATCTATATTCGATCCGGATAGATTACCAATACGCAAATGGTATGCATACATTCACATTATTATTCTATTAACGGCCGAAATTCCCAATTTTTTCCAAAATGCATCCTTTTCTTTGCGGTATAATAAAAAACAAGGCATATGAAAAGGATCAATTATTTACTGATAGTCTTATCATTATTATCTGTCATGGCTTGTGCCGGCAACGATAAGATCACGAGTGACACCAACGTATTGCCGGTTTCCAGCCGCCAATTCATATCGGATCATTTTAAGGACATCCCGGTATCGCATATCCAAATAGAGAAAAATCTGATCCGGATTAGCAGTTACGACGTGATCCTCACGGACGGGACCAATGTTGAGTTTAACCATAAAGGAGAATGGAAAGAGATTAAACGGCATGGGCTCCCTATCCCGCAAGCGATCATTCCGGAGGTAATACAAGACCTTATCAAGAAAAACTATTCATCGAATAAGGTTGTTAAAATAGAAAAAGAGATACGGGATTATGAGATAAAGCTAGATAACGGTCTTGAGATGACATTCGACTTAAAAGGGAACTTGATTGATATCGATGACTAATAGACACTCTAAGATAAGTATTAATATATTTTTAATTAAAATCAATCGTATGAAAACAAAAGCATTCATAATGGCAACTTTGGTTTGCAGCTCATTCGTATTCATGTCATGTGATGACGATGATGACAAATTCACACCTGAGAGTATTGTAACAAAAGCCTTTGACACAAAATATCCGGATGCGCAACGTGTCAGTTGGGAAAACGAGGCAGGCTATGTCAAAGCAGAATTTTACACCGGTTCATATGAGGCTGAAGCGTGGTTTGATCCGCAAGGCAACTGGATGCTGACAGAGACCGATCTTCCTTACAAGGCTTTGCCCCAAACCGTAAAAAACAGTTTCGAGGCAAGCCTATACGCTAAATGGAAGATAGACGATGTAGATATGCTAGAACGTCCGGACGCTGGTACCATTTACGTTCTCGACGTTGAAAATGGCGAGCAAGATGCAGACCTACATTATACGGAAGGCGGTATTCTCATCAAGGAAGTAACCGATGGTAACGGCGACAACGAGCATCGTCCCTCCGTTACCCCCAGCGCTATTAAGGAACTCATTTCAGAGATGTATCCGGGAGCGACAATCCTTGAGATAGATACGGAGGCAAAAGGTACCGAGGTGGATATCCTTCATGAGAATATCCATAAGGAAGTTTGGCTGGATACCCAGAACAAATGGTTATATACAGAGTGGGAAATACGCTCTTCCCAAGTACCCGATATCGTGATGACCGCATTCAAGGCCTCCGCATATGCCTCTTATCGAATCGATGATATCCATGTCATTCAAAAAGCGGAAGGACTCTCTTATGAGTTCGAGCTGGAGCAAGGAGACCGAGATATAACGATTCTTTTTAATGAAGAAGGGATCTTAGTCTCTCCTACCCATTAAAAAAAGACTCTTTATCGCAGTACTACCGCAACCCACGTGCAGTAGTACTGCAAAGCGGGTTGCAGTAAAACCTCATGAACTATATCGGAGTGGATGGATAAGGAAAGAATTACTGAAAATGATATTTCTGCCACGTATAGACTTTCGGTTCACTGAGATACGGCTCTATTTTCTCACGAGCCTCTTGGCTCAGATATTGAGGAGTCGTATAAATGGCGGTCAAAGTCTGATCATCCGGACTCAATCGATATTGAATTAAATCCATATCCAAATGTGAGGCGGCCTCTTGATAGGCTTCGTCTTTCTTATCCATTCCCTGCTTGATATACCAATCGGAAGTTGGCTGCGTGAATAAATCGGATGTTGCCAAAGGCTCCCAATTGGTCGTGAAAAACTCGATACGGCTATCCGGAACCGGGCCGTTTACCGTAGAGATCATACAAACCACGTAGGTATTGTTTACCAAGGGAAGTAATTTCATCTCTACCGTGCTACGCTCCGTAGTCTGTAGCAAAAGGTAATCGTTCGTTAGCTTTTGCAAGGTAGAAAAGCCATTCATCGTATTTTTCAGCCGGGATTCTTTTCCTGAAGTATAAAGATCCACCAAATCCTTTCGCCAAGCGTGCTCCAATTGAGGAATGTATTGGTCTGGCATCGCCGTGAACACACTTGTCATATCCTGTGCGTTCATTCCCAACGCAAAGACACAGATCAACAACGTAACTATAACTCGTCTCATTATCTAATTTTCTATTTTGTCCCCAAATATAGGAATATCATTCCTAACAACACAAGGAATAAGTCGATCGCCTTGTTCTTTAAGTTTTTTTCATGGAAGAAGATGGCTCCCGCCAAGAATGTCACCAATACGTTACTCCGACGTACCATCGATACGATCGAGATCATGGAATCCGGGAATGTCAAAGCATAAAAGTACACCCAATCCGCCACGCATAAGAATACGGAGATAAAGATGATATTCCATCGCCATTGGAAAGGCGTGCTCTTTTTCCGGTTCGGATACCATAGAAACAACAGGATAAATGACATGATAACACATTGATAGACATTAAACCAGACTTGTACCGTCATTACATCCATACTACGCATCAAATGCTTATCATACAATCCGCTCATCGCCCCGGTCAAGATAGACAGGACCGTGAAGAAGATCCATTTATTATGGGCAAAATGAATCCCCTCTTTCTTCCCCGATGAGGAAAGGAGATAAAAGGAAGCGATAGAAAGCAAGACTCCGACCCATTGAAATAGATTCAGCCGTTCCCCGAACAGAAGCATCGCACCCAGTAATGTAAGCACGGGCTGGCTGGCCTTGATCGGCCCGGTTATCGTCAGCGGCAAATGTTTCAAGGCAAAATACCCCGATATCCAAGAGGATAAGACGATCACCGCCTTTATCAATACCTTCAGATGGTCCTCTAAAGAGGCACGGGGTACATACACTATCGTCCCGTCCAAGCAATCCGTATAAAAAGAGAGCAAGATGAACGGGACGAAAATCAAACTGCTTATGAGCGTATTGAAGAATAAAACGGGAATAACGGCATTCCCATTTAACGACATTTTCTTATTGACCTCGTAACAACCTAACAAGAAGGCGGAGAGGAAGGCTAGAGCTAACCACATGGTTTAACCCTCCACTGGAAAGAGTTCTTCCGGGTACGTGACGTCTACCAAGAACAGGGCGTGTCCCGGCACGGAGGTTCCGGCCTTGCAACGATCCTTTGCCTCAATCACGTTTCGGAAGCCGTCTATCGTTAAACGTCCTCTTCCGACTTCCAATAAAGTACCAACGATCGCACGCACCATATTACGAAGGAAACGGTCTGCACGGATCGTAAACACCCAAGTATCCCCTTCTTGCGTCCAACCCGCATGTTGGATATGGCAATTATTCGTCTTTACATCCGTATGCAACTTACTGAAACTCGTAAAATCGATATAATCGAATAAGACCTTACACGCCTCGTTCATCGCCTCGAAATCCAAACGACCGGGAAGCTTATAAACCAGCTCGTAATTAAACGGATCTTTCCTGGTCGTAATATAATATTTATAGGTTCGTGAAGTGGCGTCGAAGCGGGCATGCGCTTCCGGTACGACAGGCACGATCTTATAAACGGCGATATCTTTAGACAGCAGCCTATTTAATTTTTCCGCAAGGAAAGCCAAATCCTCGATCGGTCCTTCCCAATCAAAATGGGCGATCATTAAGCGGGCATGTACACCGGCATCGGTACGACCGGCCCCCACAATAGGCACGGGCTTACGCATCAAGATGGCCAAGGCCTCCTCTATAGATTGCTGCACCGTCATACCATTCGGCTGGATCTGCCAACCCCGAAAATTCTTTCCGTTATACCCCAGATATATAAAATATCGTCTCACGCTTATACTCTTTACTTTATCTTTTCTAAAATATGGCACAAAGGTACAGAAATCCAGCCAAGCCGTTGCCTGAATGGACTAAAAAGTTTAATTTTGCATCTTTAACAGCTTCACTTCAAAACTATCTGACATGTTTGAAACATTACTTCAGTCTTCTTATTTTGCCCTGTTTCTGATCATAGCGCTTGGATTCATGCTAGGCCGGATACAGATCAAAGGTCTTTCGCTAGATGTATCGGCAGTTATTTTCATCGCCCTGTTATTCGGTCATTTTGGGGTTATCATACCCAAGGAATTAGGGAATATGGGGTTGGTGTTATTCATCTTTACCATTGGTATCCAAGCGGGCCCCGGATTTTTCGACTCCTTCCGTTCCAAAGGCAAGACACTCATTATCCTGACGTTATTAATTGTCGGTTCGGCATGCCTGACAGGAATCTTATTCAAGTATATCTTGGATATCGATACCCCGAGTATCGTCGGTCTGATCGCTGGGGCATTGACGAGTACGCCCGGTTTAGCGGTAGCGATCGACTCCACGCAATCATCCGCAGCATCCATCGCCTATGGTATCGCTTATCCGTTCGGCGTAATCGGTGTGATCCTTTTCGTGAAGCTATTGCCAAAAATGCTTCGCAAGGATTTGATAGCTGAGGCTAAAGCGCTGGAAACCCAACGAAAAAGCCAATATCCCACATTACATACCGCCGCATTTAAAGTCACGAATAAAAATATCTGCGGAAAAAGTTTGGCACAATTGCAGGTACGGGCCATGACCGGAGCGGTAGTCTCCCGTATAAAACACGACAATGTCATATCTATGCCAACTCCCCATACCACGCTTTACGAGGGAGATTTACTGAAGGCCGTAGGTAACGACAAAGCCTTGGAGCAACTGACATTATTGTTGGGAGAACGTATCGAGGGAGATCTGCCGTTAAGTGGCGGACAGACCTTGCAATCCCTGTTACTGACCAATAAGAGCATTATCAATAAATCGCTAGGCCATTTAAATTTACAAGGAACTTTCGGTTGTACGGTAACCCGTGTACGTCGAAGCGGAATCGATCTTTCTCCAGAACCTAATTTAGTGTTGAAGTTTGGAGATAAGTTGATGGTCGCCGGCGAGAAAGAAAGCGTAAATGAACTCGCCCAATTCATTGGTAATGATGAGAAACGTCTTTCGGATACAGACTTTTTCCCGATCGCTATGGGTATCGTATTAGGCGTATTGTTTGGAAAATTAAATATATCCTTCTCGGATTCCTTCTCATTCTCCCCGGGACTGACCGGCGGTATCCTTATGGTTGCCTTGGTATTAAGCGCCATCGGAAAAACAGGTCCGATCATCTGGTCTATGTCCGGTTCCGCTAATAACCTGCTTCGCCAATTGGGATTATTGCTATTCCTCTCCGAGGTCGGGACATCCGCCGGTGTAAATCTGGTTTCCACTTTCCAATCAAGCGGTTTAACTTTATTCGGAGTCGGTATCGCTATAACAATGATCCCTATGATTATAGCCGTATTAGCTGGATATTATTTCTTTAAGATCAACATTCTCGATTTAGTCGGAACAATCGCCGGCGGTATGACCAGTACCCCGGGACTTGCCGCCGCAGATTCTATGACAGACAGCCCAGCCCCAAGCGTAGCTTACGCAACGGTTTATCCGATAGCGATGGTATTCTTGATCTTGTTTATACAGATGATAGCGAATTTGATCGTCTAAATCTTTATTTACTGAAAAACACAGAATATGAGAAGAAAAAACATGAAAAAAACCGCAGCTTTATTCCTCTTAAGTGTAGGTGTAAACTGCATGACCGCACAAGACATCGTACCTGTCCATGAGTTTGACATCGATGTACAGAAAGTAGGTTCGCCTATCCAGTCAACCATGTATGGAATCTTCTTCGAGGATATCAATTTCGGGGCAGATGGAGGATTGTATGCGGAACTAATCAAGAACCGCTCCTTCGAGTTTGAGAATCCATGGGGAGGTTGGGAACCTTTCGGCGATGCAAGCATAGCTGAAAAGAATCCCTGTTTCGACAAAAACCCCCATTACGCACACCTGACTTATGCCGGGCAAATCACCGGAACCGGTCTGGAGAACGAAGGCTTCAAAGGTATCGGTATAAAGGCTAATGAAAATTACGACTTTTCCTTATATGCCCGTACCGAGACCAATAACCCGATCAAACTACGTATCGAATTGGTAAATAGAGATAACGATATTTATGAGACACAACACCTAGAGATAAAAGGAAAAGACTGGAAGAAATATTCCGTTATCTTGTCTCCCAAAGCTACCGAGGCTAAATCACGCCTACGCATCACGATGGAAACGGCAGGCACCTTGGATCTGGAACATATCTCCCTTTTTCCGCAAAAGACATTCAACAATCGCACGAACGGCCTACGCCGCGATCTAGCACAAGCGTTGAAAGATCTAAAGCCGGGAATCTTTCGTTTTCCGGGTGGATGTATCGTTGAGGGTACAACCATCGCCACACGCTACCAATGGAAAAATACGGTAGGCCCCGTAGAGAACCGGCCTATCAATATCAACCGGTGGAATTATACATTTCCTCACAAGAAATTCCCGGATTATTATCAATCTTACGGTTTGGGATTCTTTGAGTATTTCCAATTAAGCGAAGATATCGGAGCCGAGCCCTTGCCTGTGTTGAATTGCGGGCTGTCATGCCAGTTTGAGAATGAGGACATGGACCAGCATGTGCCAGTAGATAAATTACAACCTTATATAGACGATGCCTTGGACTTAATCGAATTCGCCAATGGCCCGGTTACCTCCCAATGGGGCAAAATGCGTGCAGATATGGGGCATCCGGCTTCTTTTAATCTGAAATTTATCGCTATCGGTAACGAGCAATGGGGACCGCTATATCCCGAACGCCTCGAGCCGTTCGTGAAAGCCATCCGAGCTAAATATCCGGAGATCAAAATCATTGGTAGTTCCGGTCCTAATTCGGAAGGAAAAGATTTCGAATATCTATGGCCGGAGATGAAACGCTTAAAAGTAGATCTGGTGGATGAACATTTCTATCGCTCACCTGAATGGTTCCTAAATAGTGCCAAACGATATGATTCGTATGATCGGCAAGGTCCCAAAGTGTTCGCCGGTGAATATGCTTGCCACCCGACTAACCGGGAGAATAGCTTCCTGACCGCATTATGCGAGGCTGCGTTTATGACCGGTCTTGAACGGAATGCCGACGTGGTCGAATTATGCACATACGCCCCTTTATTCGCACATGTCGATGCGTGGCAATGGCGCCCGGACTTAATCTGGTTCGACAACCTAAACATCGTGAAAACTCCTAACTACTATGTACAACAATTATACGGGCACAATGCTGGAACAAACGTATTGCCCCTGACGATGAACAAAGAAGCCGTTACCGGGCAAAGCGAGCTATTCGCCACAGCCGCTTTCGACAAAGGCACAAACGAGTTCATCATCAAAATCGTCAATACCAGCATCCAGAGCAAAAAAATCAAATTAAACCTAAACGGAATCTCATCCGGCAAGCATAAAGGAAAGTTGACAGTCTTACATGCCTCAGACCTAGAAGCGAAGAATACATTGGGTAAACCGGAAACAGTCATACCCATTGAATCAGCGGTGGAACTAGAGGCTCCCGCTACTGAAGTCTCCGTCCAACCATTAAGTTTCTTAGTCTATAGGATATCGCTATAATCTATCATACATACGAAAGTTATGAATATTGAAGAGTTTAGGGAATATTGCCTTTCGTTGAATGGTGTTTATGAAAAAATGCCTTTCACGAATGTTCCTGATCAATACAGTCGGGACGTTCTTTGCTTTTATGTAGGAAGTAAATGGTTCTGCTTCGTAAATATCGAAGTATTCGATTTTTGCTGTATCAAATGTGACCCGAATGAATCGGGAGAGTTGCAAGCTCGATACTCTGGCATAACACCCGGTTGGCATATGAATAAAAAATACTGGATTAGTGTCTATTTTAATCAAGATGTACCCGGCAACAAGATCAAAGAGCTTATAAAACAATCCTACGATATCGTATATCAATCTCTTCCTAAAAAGGAAAAAGGGATGTAGATTTTAGCGCAGTTACTCCGTTTATTTTCCATTTGAGAAGGACGTTTGAAAGATTATACGTACATTTGTGAATTCACCTAAACGACTTAAATATGATGCAAACGAATTTACAATTGGACCTTGCCTTCAACTATCTGGAAAATACCGGAACCAACATCTTCCTTACCGGAAAAGCGGGAACAGGAAAGACCACATTCTTGAAAAAACTTAAAGAGACTTCCCCAAAACGGATGATTGTGGTAGCACCTACCGGAGTGGCGGCGATTAACGCGGGAGGGGTAACCATTCACTCCTTCTTTCAGCTACCTTTCGGGCCGTATATACCGGGTAGCGAAATGGCCTCCGGGCAAAATAAATCCTATTCTCATAAATTCAGCCGGGATAAGATCAATATCATCCGTAGTATGGACCTGCTCGTTATTGATGAGGTCAGTATGGTACGTGCCGATTTGCTGGACGCTATCAGTGATATGCTACGTCGTTACCGGGATAGGAATAAACCCTTTGGGGGCGTTCAATTATTATTGATCGGAGATTTACAACAATTAGCCCCCGTAGCGAAGGAGGACGAATGGAATTTGTTGAGAGAACATTACGCCTCTCCCTTCTTTTTTGACAGTAAGGCTCTTTCCGAAAGTGATTATCTTTGCATCGAATTAACTCAAGTATATCGCCAAGCGGACGATACGTTCGTACGCTTATTGAACAATATCCGGGAAAACCGCTTCGACGAGAATACGCTACACACCTTAAACCAACGTTATATCCCCAATTTTAAACCAAATGACAAAGCGGGTTATATCACGCTGACAACCCATAATTATCAAGCCCAGCAAATCAATAACCGGAAATTGCAAGAATTACCCGGCCCGGCTTATACGTATAAGGCGGAGATCAAGGATGACTTTCCGGCTTACTCCTACCCGACCGACGAGGTATTGGAGCTAAAGCAAGACGCTCAAGTCATGTTCGTAAAAAACGACTCTTCCGGCGAAAGACGATATTATAACGGAAAGATCGGCCGAATTGTCTTCATCAGCCCGAGCAAGATTATCGTATCCGACGAATTAGGAAACGATATCACCGTAGACCGGGAGACATGGACAAACGTGAAATATACGATCGACGAGAACACGAAGGATATCACGGAAACAATCGCCGGCTCTTTTTGCCAATACCCACTGAAAACCGCTTGGGCGATCACGATCCATAAAAGCCAAGGCTTGACTTTCGAGCATGCCATCATCGACGCATCCGCCGCCTTCTCACACGGACAAGTCTACGTTGCCTTGAGCCGTTGCAAGACATTGGAAGGAATGGTATTGAGTAGCCCGATCACTCGAAACGCCATGATTAGCGATGAGAAGATATTAAGTTATACCTCTTCCCTCTCGGAGCGTCAACCGTGTGAAGACCAACTGCGTCAAGCCCAACAACAGTATTATTTGAGATTGGCAACCGAGCTATTCGACTTCAATCCCGTACAACAAAAGTTGCAATATACATCTTACGCAGCATACACCCATCTGCAAAAACTATACCCGGAATTAAGCAACCAATATCCCCGGGTACGGGATTATTTCCGTTCGGATATAGTAGAAGTAGGCGAACGTTTCTGCCAGCAACTCACCCGTATGATCTCCAGCACGAATCTCTATGATACGGACGAGCATATACAAGACCGCATCCGAAAAGGTTGCGCTTACTTTCTGGAAAAGATCGAGACCTATTGCCTCCCTTTGATAGAGGCTTCCGACGTGGAGATCGACAATAAAGAGGCCCGTAAGGCATTTACATCCGCATTAAAAGCTTTCAGCGATGAGCTTACGATCAAGGTCGCTACATTAAAAGCCTGCCAAGATGGTTTTCGTCTCATCGACTATCTATCCGCCAAGGCTAAAGCGAACATTGAGGAGTCGGCTGTTGCCAGCAAGCGGAAATCGACACGGAAATCGACGGAAGCGGAAAAGATCCCCGTCTCCACGGATGTCTTACATCCTGAGCTATATGCCCGTTTGAAACAATGGAGATACGAGCTTGCCGTAGAAAAGGAGTTGCCTCCTTACACGATCTTGCAACAGAAAGCCTTAATTGGCGTTTGCAACACTTTGCCCACGAACTCGAAAGAACTGTTGAAGATACCCGGAATCGGCAAAAAGATCATAGAGAACTACGGTGAGACCCTATTAGAAATCGTATCTTCCTACTCACCTTCCACGCATGGGAACGGGCTGTGAGATACGGAGACAACTCACGATAGCGGCGACTAAAGCGAAACCGACCGCCACATACATACAAACCGGCATACTATCGGTCGCAGAGGTAACACTAAAGATCAAAGCGACAAATGTCGTCCCCAGCGTTTGCCCCAGCAGTCGTGCCGTACCTTGCATACCGTTCGCCCCACCACTCCGGGAACGAGGGGCGGCCGATATCATCGTACTATTATTCGGGGTCTGGAACAGGCCGAAACCCATACCGCAAAGCATCAATCGCCAAGCGATATCCATATTGGTGGGTTGCTCCGGCAATAAAGCCAATAGAAGAAGTCCGGTCGCATACACCACCATTCCGATACCGCCTAACAATCCGGGATGATATTTCTCGATCAGCCTCCCGGCCACCGGAGCGATCAAGATCGTCGCTACCGGCCAAGGAGTCAACAGCAGCCCCGTCTCCACCTCATTTCTTCCGGCCACATTTTGCAAATAAAAGGGTAATGATACCATCGCCAACAACTGTGCCGTAAATGAAGTAATCGAGGATAATACGGACAAGGCGAATATCGGAATCCGCATCAAGTCCAATGGCAATATCGGAACCTCCTGCCGTAGTTGCCTGCGGATAAAAAATGTTCCGATCACCAATAGAAGAAGAACCTGTAAAGCGATCATTCTCCAGTTCTCATGATGGGCGATGCCTTCCAACGAATAAATCAGCAATCCGAAAGTCAAGGCATTCGAGATTCCACCGATCTTATCAAACTTTCGTTTCGGCCCATCCTTGCAAGGATTTTGAGGCAAAAGAAAATAACCCGTTATAATCGCGCAAATCCCTAAAGGTACGTTGATAGCGAACAACCAATTCCAAGAAGCGACTGATAAGATAGCGCCCGCCAACGACGGCCCGGCAGCAATCGATACCGCCACGACCATGGCATTGATACTCATTCCCCGCCCTATATATTGAGGAGGATAAATAATACGAAGTAAAGCGGTCGTCACGCTCATGATAGCCGAGGCTCCGATCCCTTGCAATATTCTCGCGACCGTCAACATGGCGAAAGACGAGGATAAGGCACAGAATAATGACGTTGAGCAGAATATTGTCGTCCCGATCAAGAAAATCCGCTTATATCCATAAATATCTCCCAAAGCGGAGAACGATAAAAGAGACATCGTAATCGTCAGCTGATAAGCGTTGACAATCCAGATCGTGGAGGAAGGGGATGTCCCGAATTCACGGGACAAGGTAGGAAGCGCCACGTTGACAATCGTGCCGTCCAACACGGACATGATCAATGCCAACGCAACCGCTATTACTGCCCAATAACGCCTCGGTATAAATCGTATCATATTACATTATTTCTTCAAATCGAAACCCAGCATCATGCCATCATATTCACTTGCCAACTTATTGATAGCTTTCAAGGTCGTATTGCTGGATATAGAAGAAACCGTGCTCAAGAACTTCAGTAATTTATCCGCGTTAAAAAGCAATGTCAACTCATTACCAGAAAGGACGACATGGGCGGTAAGCGTAGAAACGGTCAGCTTCTTATTACCCACCGTATACCGTAACGTCACCGTTTTATCTTCCGGACTCACCGAGTAAGTACCTTTCAGGCTTCCCCTTTTCAATGCGCTCGTAAACGTACTATCCGAATTAAAGACATAATTAAATACACCTTCCACGATACCTACTTTCGCGCAATATTCCTTCATTTTCTTCTCTGCCTCGGTAGCCGCCAAGCTTCCCGCTACATTCTTCAAGGCATTATCACCTTCCAGTTGCAGGGCAGGGTTCACATACATCCAAGTTCCCTGTAAATTCTCGAAAGTCACGGCTTTCCCTCCGGTGACAGAAGTCACGGCGTTCTTTACGGCAGATGAATTTAAGATATCTTTCAAGGACTGTCCCTTCATGTTTCCGGGAATCAACAAAAGGCCGCATACGGCCATCCACATACATAGTAACTTTTTCATCTCTTTGTTTTTTACTCAATTAGAAAAATCGGCCAAAGATACGAATATTATTCATACATTTGTTTTAAATAACTTTATACAAACATACCATGAGAAAGCAAGTCGTACGTATTTGTATGTTACTGGCCTGCGCCTTTGGCTTTATGCAAGGGCAAGCCAGCATCCAACCTCCTATCGTAAAAGCTACGATAGACGAGCTAATAGCCAAGGACGCTAAGAATCAAGCAGGAATCACGAAGGGTGTCGAGCAAGTAGCCCGCCTCTGGCAAACCTCCGATGGGGATGAGCAAGCGTTTCAAACCTTCTGCCGGGAGAATTATCTATCCGATCCCGCCGAAAAGGACCAAGTTTTCCTCAAGATCAGCGAGTATCTTGAAGGTATCAATGGCAATTTCAACGAGATGGTACTCTGTCTGCAACGAAATTTGAACCTAGATACCGGACCTCTACACGCCATCGATGAGAAATTCGGGTCCTACAGCCCCAGTTCCCACCTAATGGACGATCTATACGCCAACAAGATCGGCTTCATCATCGCCCTCAACTTTCCCCAACTTACTCTCAAGGAGAAAGAGGCGTTAGGTGATGACCGTAAAGCATGGGCCTACGCCCGTCTAGGCGATATGTTTACGGAACGGATACCGGCGGAAGTAAAGCAAGCCGCCGCAGATACGGAAAGTGACGCAGATATTTACATCGCGGATTATAATATCTATATGGGGCATTTACTAACTCCTAAAGGAAAAACCATTTTCCCCTCCGACATGCGCTTACTTTGCCATTGGAACCTTCGCGACGAGATCAAGGCCAATTATAACAAAGGAAAAGAGGGATTGGAAAAACAACGGATGGTATATGAGGTCATAAAGCGAATCATCTCGCAAGAAATCCCGAAAGAGGTGATCAACTCGGATCGTTACGAATGGAATCCGTACGCCAATACGTTATCCCAAGCTGGAAATGAACTAGAAGGTACCCCTGAAAGCCCGGCCCGCTATCAGAAAATGTTGAATAACTTCAACGCCATGCAGCGTATAGACAAATATACGGGAAACACGTATATAGACCGTAAGTTCACGGAAGATATGGAAATAGACGTCAACGATGTAGAAGCCTTGTTCGATCAGTTCCTTTCCGCCCCCGAACTAAAGGAAGTGGGGAAAATCATCTCCAAACGCCTCGGACGCAAACTGGAAGCCTACGATATATGGTACGATGGCTTCAAGGCCCGTAGCAATCTGGACGAGAACAAGCTAAACGAGCAAACCCGTACCCTGTATCCCGATGCGGTAACGATGGAAAAGAAGCTACCGGAAATCTTACAGAAACTAGGATTCAGCCCCGATCGTGCCCAATATCTGGCGGATAAGATCGCAGTCGATCCCGCCCGTGGTTCCGGTCATGCGTGGGGAGCCTCCATGAAAGGCCAGCGTTCCCGTTTACGTACCCGTATCCCTTCACAAGGGATGGATTACAAAGGATATAATATCGCCATCCACGAGTTCGGACATAACGTAGAGCAAACGATCTCATTATATGATGTCGATTATTATATGCTCAACGGAGTTCCCAATACGGCTTTCACCGAAGCGCTGGCCTTTGTCTTCCAGAAAAGAGACCTTGAGTTACTGGGCATAAAAGACGAGAATCCAGAAAAAGAAAAGATGGATATCTTGGATAAGATATGGAGCATGTATGAGATTTGCGGTGTTTCCATGCTGGATATCTCCGTATGGAAATGGATGTACGCACATCCTAACGCTACCGCCGGGGAATTGCAGGAGGCCGTGATCCGTCTTTCCAAGGAAATCTGGAATAAGTATTACGCTCCGGTATTCGGCGTGAAAGACGAGACCGTCCTAGCGATTTACTCCCATATGATCGGTTATCCGCTCTACCTTTCCGCCTACGCTTTCGGACAGATTATTGAGTTCCAACTTGAGAACTACCTCAACGGCAAGGATTTTGCGAATGAGGTTAGCCGTATCTTCAAGCAAGGCCGCCTCACCCCGAATGTGTGGATCAAGCAAGCTACCGGCAACGATCTTACCGTAGATCCGATGTTGGAAGCACTCCGTAAGGTATTAAAAGACTAAAACTCTTAGGCCTCATATACTTGGCTCTTACAACCAGAACAAACCGATTCAGATGTGTGTGTGTCAAAAAGAATGATCAAGTCTGTATGGACACGACAACATTTTGGCACACACCTATACAATAAAAAGAAGACTTTTCCCCAATTTGATTATTATTCGCCAAGTTATTCTATACGGCTACAAATACGATCCCATCGTACCCCCCTTGTCTGCGGATTCATGGATCTCCATATAAAGGTGGCCTTTCCCACGATAAATTCTTCAGGCAACAAGCCCCAATAACGAGAGTCTTGCGAGTCCTCGATCCGGTCCCCTGCCACGAAATAGTAATTCTTTTGGAAGGTGTAGCTCACGATCCGGGGATCAAGCTTTTGGCCGGTCTCCCATTCTATCAGCTTACGATAGATACTGATGTTCTCACGATTCATATCAATCACATCCCCTTTCCTTGGGAGATACAGCGGGCCGAAGTTTTTCACGTTCCAACTTATCAAGCTGTCTTTCGGAAAACTCCAATATAACCCGGCATCTTTCAGCATTTTGTTACTCTGGACGGAAAATAGTTCTTGTCCCTCGATATTCCCTACGGGTTCAAATATCCCATTGACTCTATAATAACCATTTACGATAGATAGACTATCACCCGGCAACCCCAGACAACGTTTAATGTAATATTTCATCATATGCATCCCTATCTTGTCCGAATCGTTAGGGTACGGATAATTAAACACGACCACGTCATTTCTCCTTATCTCTCTTAGCCCCGGTAGACGAACGATCTGAACCTGCTCGCCACGCAAAGAAGCGAAAACGTTGAACAAACGGGCTCCAGGAATCAGCTTGTTCACCAGCACATAGTCTCCCGCTATCAGTCCGGGTTCCATGGAATTGCTCGGGATCTTAAAGGACGAGAAGAGGAATATTTGCATAACCACGAATAAGGCCACGACCATACAGCCCCAAAATAGCGTATCGACCACATATCGGCAGAGCTTGTAAACAAGATCTATTTTCTCATTTTTCTTCATCTTACAAGAACGATTTCCTTTTAAAAGCACCCGTAGGTTCCAAATACAGTAGCACACGAGATTCCCATAACACCTCCATCTCCATTTCCCTAAATTCCATCAATCCCCAATTAGGCACGCCCACCAAAAAGAATCCTCCATGAAAGCCATAACACACAGCGAAGTCATACGCTCCCCAATCATTCCTTATATGTAAGATGACCGGATGGGGGAATTTTTTCAAGTTCGACAAGGTAGACGCTCCGGTTTGCGTACGTAATCCCACCGTTTCCGCCACGTTCGCCAAATCGGATAGAAAAGTTCTTCCGTCTGTTGACTGGCAGGCTGGCAATAAACGGGCAGAATCTACAGCTCCTTTATGGTATCTTATGATTGATAGCAGACACATCACCCCGGAAGATGGAATATCCCGATACACAAATGTCTTTCGTATAAAGCGGAGTGATTTCATATTACCTCTGTATTTATAGCCGTACTTTCCGCCAAGATCTTTGTTCGCATCATGGAAAGATTTCGTTTGAAAGTAGCATAATTCTCAAACAGTTGGACGATTCTCTTCTCGATTGTTCGTGAAGAGTCCAACTTTATACGTGCCCTCAACCCCAAACCGTGATAGACCACCCGCGCTGAGTTTCCTAATTGATCCGATTTTAATGATAAGGGGCATACAAGCATGGGTACCTCCTTTTCGATACATTCCGCGATACTATTCATCCCGCCAGACGTGATCATCAAGTCGCAGTATGAAAGCAAGTGCAACTGGGGTACCTGTTGGAACACATATAGATTGGACGGACAAGGGAGTAAATAAGAGGTATTATGATACTTCCCTACAGATAGTATGAAAACGAATTGAGGATTTCGTAAGCAAATATCCCTTATTTTCATGAAAATGATCTTAGATCGTTTTTCAAACCCCATAACGGTACTCGAGAAACAATAGATGATCTTGGTATCCGGGCGCTGCTGCTTCTGTAAACAAACCTCCTCCATGACTCGGACATATCGTCGGTTGAGCATGGGATCCTCCCGATTCAAGTCCACTCTAGAGGGCGCATATTGGCAATTAGGTGGATATTTACGGGGAAAATCAAGGCTTGAGGGATTCATAGAGAGGATCTTACTCTCTTTTATTCCTATTATAAAAGGCCGCCTCCAATCGATCTTCTCCTCAAAAGGGAAACCACACTCTAAGAAAAGCCTCTTATACAAAGAAAAATAGTCTTGTCTACATAGCAGCATAGAAAAAAACAGGTTCCTGATCTTTCTCGCTATCACGATCTTTTCCCACGCCAAGCGTATGCCCAGCCTGGATATGCCTGTCTGCTTAGGGATCAGGCCGGAGGTGAAAGGAGGAACCCAAGGGTCATAAAGGGATAGCGGCATCGTCTCTACTAATACGACAGGGATTTCCAGCTTATGATACAAGGCCGTGCGCAAGGCGCATTGGGCATCCAAATAGACACGATCGGGAGACAGCTCCGCAATCTTTTTTTCCCAATCGGCCGCTCTCCGGGAAAAAGCCTGTTCCCTTTCTTGTGTAAACGCAGAGATTACGCATTCCAAGATAAAACGCAGACCCTTTACACGCAGCTCTTGCTTGTCGGAGTCCAAAAGATAATCCAGCATGACGCATTCAAATCCATTGTCTTCTATCCGCTTCTTATGCCCGGCTTCTACCGCACAATAAACAACTCGATGCTGTCTCTCCCGCCACTGATTCGCAAGAGCGAAGCTTGCGTTCAAGTGGCCGATGGCCGGATATATGTCGAATAATAGGGTCATGGCTCTTTAATCTAGTAATTTACCTAAATCCAAATAAGCGAACTGTATATCCGCATTCAGGCTCATTAAAATTCGGTGATTATCCTTGTCATAGCAATAATTTATAATTGGATATCCTGTTTCTAATGTCTTTAAATAATTACCCTCTAAGTCAAATACTAGAAATTTTGTTGCATAAACAACTTTTCTATCTGCCGTAATAGATCTTTCTCCTAAGTAGGTCGCAACTATTCTATCTTTACAAAATCTAATATTCTTATAATAATCCTTTCCATGCGTTTCCGTATCCCAGTTAGGACCATATATATTATATTTTAAATCTCCATCAAGGTCACATATCGTCATCAAATCATGTGGCATATAAGCCTCCACATAGATATCATGTTCCACTGATAGATCAAAAAAAATGCGTTTCTTTTTAACATTCGGGTTAATCGAATAACTCATCGGTCTTATTTCACCGGTTTTCATATTAAATCTCCCAACGACAGGATCGAAATTTCCATTACCTAAACGTTGTATGGTTACACCAATAGATAACGTATCGTTAATATATTCATATTTATCAGGAAATACATGGTCACTCATTTTCATTTTTTCTATAGGAAGATACGCCGGATCAGCTATCGCACTGTCCAGATCATAACTAAAAATACGGTTTTTACCATGATCTGACACATAAAATTTACGATTTACTTTGTCTTCAACTATATGTCCCCCTATATTTGCGATCTCTCCTGGACCCTGTCCTCTTGGAGCGATACTTGTTATATACTTGAAGTTGTTCTTATCAAGAATATGTATAAATTCATTTGCTGTTTTATAATCGGTGATAAATATATAATTGTCTATTATAACTGGCCATGAAAAAAAGCCAATGAGTATATCGCCAATTGTTATCTCTTTTATTTGATCATGAACATTGATTATATTATCTCTTTTCCCTTGGTGTTTTTCTGTTGTAGAGTTAGACGAACAACCCAATGAAAAAACAATTATAAGAAGCAAACATACGGCTTTATTCATATTTCATACGGTTTTTAATATCACAAAACACATTTTATTTAATCAATAAATATAATTAGAAAGTTTAGAGATTAACCATTCATTAAATCCCTAAACTTTCAGAGCAGTGTTGTATTCTTTAATATAACACTAATAGCCTTTAGCCTCCGTATTCCTTATAGTTATGCCAACCATTACAATCACAGCCACCACATTCATCTACACACCCATTCGGGCAGTAAGCCAGCGCCTCAGTGTTCGCCGACATAAGATCGGAAACAGAAACCTCCTCGTTAGTACTATCGGTATTATTGAACCCGAAAGCGGCTGCTATCGCCGCAAAGCTACCTATTGTTAAAATTTTCTTAAGCATAATGTTCTTGTTTTTGATTTGTTAATTGGAAATAATCCACACTTCCTAAGCCTATTAAACTTATGGAAATTGCCAAAACCTAACTTATAGGTCGATAACTTTTCGTACCTTTGTACACCTCCTTTCTTTTTAAGGGGTAGTGGGGAGAGTTTGCCTAGGTGTTTCGAAGCGCAGGGCAAACCTCTCCTTTCTTTACCTGATGATTATTTATTCCGCTCTACCTCGGATCCGAAGCTTTGCCGGATATTCCGTATTGCATTTCAACTGAATGATCTCATTGAAAAAGCCGACATCCTTGGGATTCATCGTGACTTCCACGGTAGCGATTCCACCCGGGGGAATGGGCTGTTTCGGATATTCTACCGAGGCGCAACCGCAAGTGGAGCTTGTGGCAATGATAACCAGCGGCTTGTCGCCCGTATTCTTTACCTCGAAAAGCTGTTTCTTGCTGTCGCCTACCTTCAAGGTTCCCAAATCGGCCTTGATGGGGCTTACCTCGCTCGTTGTTATCAATTTGTCATCTTTTTCGTTGGCTGTATCGTAGGTCTCCGACAGCTGCTTGAAATACAGGCTTCGGATCTCCGTACTATGCACAGGATTGCCGATCACCAAGACCTTATTGTCTTTATCTAATAATAAGGTATGGAACTGGGGGAATGGTGGGAAATCGTTTAACTTGTTCAGCTCGCCATCAAAATCGATGCAGACCGGCAAGTCGAACAGATCCCTTTTAAAGAATTGGCACAACTCCTTATAGTCTTTCGGGAAAAAGAAAAACAGAAAAGGGATTTCCCCATCGCTTATCGAATTAGTATACTTAATCAATTCCTGCCATTTCTGCAATTGCAGTTTACAGTCCACACAACCGGAGGAATCCACATACACCAACACCTTATAGGGAGACTGGGGTATCGAGTAGTCCACAGTATCTTTGCCGTAAAGTGTGAATACGGGATGATCCGGGAATTTAACCTCTTTCCCATACCATTCCTTAACGATGGGAAGCAGCTCATTATCGCCCTTTTGCCTGCCACAGGATAAAAACATGATAAAAGTAAGCAGCATAAGCCATGTGTTCCTTTTCATAAGCATCTCAATTTAAGAGTCTGTAAAAAACACCTGAAATCTTTTCTTCATAAAGTCTCCATATCAGCCAGATAGTTTCTTTCTCTAGAGGGACTAAATTAAAAAAAGACGTATTAAACAGATGTAGCGGTAATCACGGTGACAATATATATAAAAAACCTCGAACTCGCAAGGAAATTTTAAAAAAATAATTTAAAAAAATCAATTTTCTTTTCTCAAGGATATACTTACTAAGCGAAGTAAGTACATATCCATGGGCACTTGCAGTATATCTTCTATGGCCAAGTAAGTATATATTAAAAAAGATTTAGATATCTAAAACACTATTCTGGTTAAGAAGGGGATTTTTTCCTCTCCTTCTCTCCTTATATAGCATAAGATTTTTATCTTTGCATACAAATAGATGACATGTATGCCAGCAACAGACAGCGACCTAGTTTGAAAGACTGTTTGAGACAGCTGAAATTCTTCTAGTGAATCCGATAGAATTAATAGATAGCAATAAGTAAACTATGTTTTATAGACTAATAAAGAAGAAGTGTGATGAATGGATTCATTCTTCGGAGTACCCCATCCATGAACTAATACAATATATATATACGCAGAATAAAATGCGTGACGCACAAATTGAGGCTATCAAAATATATTTGTTTCTCAAAATAGCTTGTAGGAACAAACCACTTTGGCAATTGTTCAGTGAAGGCTTCTTCAATAGTTTGGATTTAAACGCCCTGCCTTTAACGATTGACGAGCGTAGCTATCTTAATTCCAACAAGGCTGCCGCTGCATTATTGGAATACTCGCTATTGAAAGACAAGAACGGGAATCAGATTACACCCGAATTGGAGAAAATTGTTAAGAAGCATGATGCCGGCATTGATTGCGAAGCTGTTTTCAAAAAGATATTTTATGGCGTAAACTATACAGATTATCTTTTCAGCCTGCCAATGGGTGCTGGGAAAACCTATCTGATGGCTGCATTCATTTATTTGGATTTGTATTTTGCCCAAAACGAACCGGGCAACCCTGCGTTTGCACATAACTTTATGGTATTAGCTCCCTCCGGTTTGAAATCATCCATCATTCCAAGTTTGAAACATATTCAGGAGTTCGACCCTACCTGGATTATCCCCGAACCGACTGCTTCCAACCTGAAAAGGATGATTAAATTTGAGATTCTCGATGAACAAAAGTCGGCAAAGAAAAGTAATCTGGTCAGGAATCCAAATGCCCAAAAGATAAACAATCACCAACCTTTAGAAGATTTGATGGGGCTGGTAGCCATCACCAATGCGGAAAAAGTGATTTTAGACCGTATGGGAGAGAATGCAACAGGGAATCTGTTCGATAAAGAGGAACTGGCCAAAATAAGAATCGCTAACGAACTGCGGGATATGATCGGGAAGATTCCTCACCTATCTGTATTTATAGATGAAGTACACCATGCTGCCGATGGAGAAATAAAATTGAGGCAAGTGGTAGAAGAATGGACCAAGCGGCATTCATTTTGTGGAGTATTGGGGTTCTCTGGTACCCCTTATCTGGACAAAGCGGAAAAGATAACATTGACAGATTCTTTCATGATAAAGAACACCGACTTATCAAACGTGGTTTATTATTATCCATTGATTCAAGGTGTAGGCAATTTTCTGAAAGTACCCGAAGTGAAATATGCCGACAACGATACGGAGACGATTGTAAATAACGGCGTAAAGGAATTTTTAGACAAATACAAAGACACGGTTTATACCAATGGCACATGCGCAAAATTGGCTATCTATTGCGGACAAATAGAAACATTGGAAGAAATGGTCTATCCACTTGTCGCCCGCTTGTTGTCCGAGTACGGTTTAAATCCTACCGGAACAATTCTTAAGTATCATGGCGGAAACAAAACCTATCCCCAACCGGAAGGAGCTGAAACCGAATTCGCATCGCTCGATATGCCTTTCTCAAACATTCGCATTGTCCTCTTGGTACAAATCGGCAAAGAGGGTTGGGATTGCAAAAGCCTGACCGGGGTTATTTTGCCACAAAAGGGAGTGTGTCCCACAAATATGGTCCTGCAAACCAGTTGCCGATGCCTACGCCAAGTTGTAAAGAATGCCAATGAATCTGCGTTGATATGGTTGAACAAGTTCAATGCCGACACACTGAACAAGCAATTGAAACAGCAACAGAATATTTCTTTGCAAGAATTAAATCAGGGTAAATACAATGGATCCATACTGATAGAACGTTTCTCCAGAATGGAAAAACAGAAGGTTCCGCCTATTGATTTCTATCAGTTAAAGGTATCCTACCAAACTTTAATCACAGAGAAACATCCCCACACGGCTGAAAAGCTAAATGATAAAAACATCTTCACCAAGTCTGAGGCCACGTTAATCCATAGGCAAAACCTGTCAGGAGAGACATTGGGGCATTATTTAGCCGAAAAAGAAGAGGGTGAATATATCACTTTCCACCAATGGCTATATACTATCTCTAAAGAGAGTTTCCGGACGTTGGAATTTGAAAATTTAAAAGCCTACGAGGCTATGCTGGAAAACATCTTCCAGCATATAACATTGAAGGACAAAACAGGTAACATCCGGTATGACAACCGTTACGACCAAGGAAATATCCGTTCGCTCATCCGTAAAGCCTTTATATCCAAACGTGATTTCTCGGTCAAAGAAGAAATAGTGCCTTACGAAGCAAGCCTGCTCCAAATAGAAAGGCTTGTTTCACCACTCCTTGTGGCAAACGACAAACCTTTCTTCCCTTCTCAAGAAGATGTCAAAACGATTGTCGATTGGGATACGAACGCACAAAAGAAGATCCTGTCACCGGAAGAACTGGCTCTCATAGAAAAGATGAAAAAGATGGGATACACCGTTCCCGAACCCACCGACCCACATCCCGAACGCAAGCAAACTTACCATTATCTGCCTTACCGTTTCGACAGTGGCTTAGAGAAAGAGTATTTCAAAGATTCCATTATCCCCATCCTAATGGAACAAAAATTGCCGTTGGAAATCTATTTCAATGGTGACGATACGCTGACCGAGTTCAAAATAGACTGCTATAAACAAACCGGCAAAGAATGGAGATACATCGGCAAGTATGTACCCGACTTTTTATTACTAAGCCGAAAAGACGATGGTAGCATCCACCGCATCATCATTATCGAGACTAAAGGCGAAGGCTTTGCCGCCAAATTTATAGACCGCAAGCTGTTTATGAAGACCGAGTTCATTCGCAAAAACAACGAGAGGTTTGGCTACGAACGTTTCCGCTTCTTGTATCTTGAAGATACAAGAAGCAAAACCGAAAGAGAAAAACAAACGATGGAAGCAATCAAAGAATTTTTCAATATTTAAATAAGAATATATATGGCTATCAAATACATCCCCTATTTCCCAAATACTTTGGAAGGTCAAGCAATACTTGACAATTTCATACGCACCAAACGAGTTCTACGTTATCGTGATAATGACCGTACAACAGAACGCATCGAACGAGGTATGCCATTGTATGAAACCGAATTGCAAGAACGTGTAGGAAACAATGAAAGCGGTAACCTTATCCTCCGCGGCGAATGCTTGTCGGCATGCGCATACCTAAAAGACAAAGGTCTCACGGTGGACTTAGTATATATCGATCCACCATTTGCCAGCGGCGCGGATTATGCAAAGAAGGTATACCTCCGGCGTAACCCCAAGGTTGCAGAAGCGATTAGTCAAGCTGAAAGCGAATTGGATATAGAAGAGTTACGTTCTTTTGAGGAAAAGATGTATGGTGACATTTGGAACAAGGAAAGTTATCTGAACTGGATGTATGAGAACTTGATGGCTATCAAATCGGTAATGAGCGATACGGCGAGCATTTATGTGCATTTAGATTGGCATATCGTACACTATGTAAAAATATTAATGGATGAGATATTTGGTGAAGATAATTTCATTAACGATATTACGTGGAAGCGTCAGACATCGAGTGGGTTTAAGGGTAAAAACGCAATGGGAAAGAACCACGACAACATTTTAGTATATGGATATAGTTCTGATTTTCTATATAACACCATCTATCTTCCATATACTGAAGAATATATTACTCAACGCTTTTCACACGTAGAAATTGTTGATGGGAAAGAACGTCGTTTTAAGGATGCCTTCTTAGGTACAGCAACAACAATTGATACAATCAACAGGTTAAAGGCAGAAAACAAAATCTATTATACAGAAAGCGGCGGTATGCGCTTAAAGATTTACTTGGATGAAGCACCAGGCATAGCTCTTGATGATATTTGGACAGACCTAAGTGCAGTAAACTCCCAAGCTGACGAACGTGTTAATTACGCCACCCAAAAGCCCGAAGCCCTTCTTGAACGCATCATCAAAGCCAGCAGCAATGAAGGAATGGTTGTTGCCGATTTCTTTGGCGGTAGCGGTGTAACCGCAGCCGTTGCTAACAGATTGGGGCGTAAATTTATCCATACCGACATCAACATCAATAGCATTCAAACCACCCGCGACCGATTGTTGGCAGCCAAAGCTGAATTTGATGTAATAGAAATAAAAGATGGCGTTTCACTTTATCGTAATCCGGTACAGACCATGGAACGACTGAAAACCCTTATACCCGGTTTGAGAAACGAAGATGCGTTGGACAAGTTTTGGGAAGGCAGCATCATCGACACCAAATACGGAATGACTCCTGTCTATCTTCCCAACCTGATGGACAGCAGTACCCGTATACTAGATAAGCCTCTTATGAATCGTATTATCCGTGAAGCCATGCCGGACTTGCCCGACAACACAAAGCGCATCATCGTTTATTATATTGACATTGACAACTGCGAAGAGATAGAACAATTTATCAAAGAACAAGGAAATCCTTTAATAGAAATAGAACTTCGCGACTTGAAGCAAGTGCTTGACAACGTAATAGCCGAAGACCATGCCGAGTGGGAGTTGTCTGAAGAAAGCAGTGATTTGTTTGGTGGCTGGAAAGTAGAAATCAAACAATTCCAAAGCGACCGTGTACATCGAAAGATTGATGAAATAAACCAGAAGAACCAATTGCAAGTATTGCAACAAAAGACAAAAGGGAAAGATAAAGCATACGTACCTATCCTTATCAGCGACGAAGGATTAGAAACCGTAGAATGGGTCAGCTTGGATTGCACAACCGTAGAAAAAGCCGCTCCTTGGCATAGCGAAAGTGAAATCAAAATAGACAAACAAGGATATGTCATTAAAAACGGAGTGAAAACCACTGAATACTGGGATGCTTGTATTCAGTGCAAAAGCAAACCCTTACGCATGAAAATACGCAATATTTGTGGTGATGAAACAGTTTTTATACTATGATGACTCCCCCCCTTAACGCAAAAAGGCCATCCCGTTTCCAAGATGGCCTTCTTTTATATAGAAAGAAACTTTATGTTCCGATTATAACTTGTCGTTAGAACCAAGAACGTTGATGATCTTGTGTTTGTAAAGTTTCTCCATGTTATCACGAGCCGGGCCCAGATATTTACGAGGATCGAATTCAGCCGGTTTCTCAGCGAAAGTCTTGCGGATAGCGGCAGTCATCGCCAAACGAGAGTCTGAGTCGATATTGATCTTACATACAGAAGATTTAGCAGCCTTACGCAACCACTCTTCAGGAATACCGATAGCAGCCTTCAAAGCGCCACCGAATTTGTTGATAGTCTCAACCTCTTCCTGAGGAACAGAAGAAGAACCGTGAAGAACGATAGGGAATCCCGGAAGTTTCTCCATAACAGCGTCCAAAACATCGAATGCCAATGGAGGAGGAACCATCTTACCTGTAACAGGGTCGATCGTACATTGCTCCGGAGTGAACTTATAAGCACCGTGAGAAGTACCGATTGAGATAGCCAAAGAATCGCAGCCCGTACGAGTAGCGAAGTCGATAACTTCCTCAGGATTGGTATAAGTGTGGTGGTCTGAAGAAACCTCATCCTCAACACCTGCCAATACACCAAGCTCGCCTTCTACAGTTACATCGAATTGATGAGCGTACTCAACAACTTTCTTAGTCAAAGCGATGTTCTCTTCATAAGGAAGGTGAGAACCGTCGATCATTACAGATGAGAAGCCAGAGTCGATACAGCTCTTGCAAGTCTCAAACGTATCACCATGGTCTAAGTGAAGAACGATCTGAGGATTCGGGCAACCTAATTCCTTAGCATATTCAACAGCACCCTGTGCCATGTAACGAAGCAAAGTAGCGTTTGCGTACTGGCGAGCGCCCTTTGAAACTTGCAAAATAACCGGAGATTTTGTCTCTACAGCAGCCTTGATGATAGCCTGCATCTGTTCCATGTTATTGAAGTTGAAAGCAGGAATAGCATATCCGCCCTTGATAGCCTTAGCGAACATTTCTTTTGTGTTCACCAAGCCCAAATCTTTGTAATTTACCATAGTTGTTATTATGTTATTACGTTAATGATTAAAAACTTGCACAAAGATAATCAAGATTCACGACAAATGATGCTTCAAAGCATATAAAATAACACAAAATCAACGCTCTTGAAAAAAATAATACGATTTTCTTTGTTTGTTTGTGGCAAACCCTTACCTTTGCAAGCCAAAATACCGGTTACCAAATATATACAGAGTATAAATTAAAATAGATAATAAAGCAATGAAAAAAGGTATTCATCCTGAAAATTATCGTCCTGTAGTATTTAAGGACATGTCAAACGATGATGTATTCATCACTCGTTCTACTATTAACGCTAAAGAGACGATCGAGATCGACGGCGTAACTTATCCGTTGGTAAAGGTCGAGATCTCTAACACTTCTCACCCGTTCTACACTGGTAAGTCTAAGTTGGTCGATACAGCCGGACGTGTTGATAAGTTCATGAGCCGTTATGGTAACCGTAACAAGAAATAAGATTTCTTTCTTTAAGAAATAAAAAAAGGTCACGATTTGTATCGTGGCCTTTTTTTGTATCTTCGCGGGAGTTAACATAATGAAATATCATGGCAAAAACGAAAGAACAATTACTAAACATCTTGGATCAGTTCCAGTTGGACGAGAAAGTAGTTTCCGCTGAACCATTCGGAAACGGACACATTAATGATACATTGAAAGTGACCAACGAGAAAGGGGAGATCAAATACGTGCTACAGCGTATCAACCATTTAATCTTCACCAATGTGGATATGCTGCAAAATAACATCCATGTGGTTACCACTCATATCCGCAAGAAGCTGGAGGAAAAAGGTGAAACGGATATCGACCGTAAGGTATTAACCTTCTTGCCGACTAAAGACGGGAAAAAATATTATTTCGATGGAGATAGTTATTGGCGGGTATGCCTATTCATCCCTCGCAGCAAAAGCTATGAGGAAGTAACTCCTGAGCTTTCTTATGAGGCTGGCAAAGCGTTCGGTGATTTCCAGACCATGTTGTCCGATATACCCGAGGGTACGCTGGGCGAGACCATCCCGGATTTCCATAATATGGAGTTCCGCTTGCGACAATTCCATGAGGCTGTAGCCGCTAATCCGGCAGGCCGGTTGGAAGAGGTGAAAGATTTGGTAGAGGAGATCGAGAAACGTGCCGAAGCGATGTGCATCCAAGAACGCCTGTACCGTGAGGGCCAATTGAAGAAACGCACGAACCATTGCGATACAAAAGTTAACAATATGATGTTTGACGCTGATAGCGACAAGGTGCTTTGCGTGATCGACTTGGATACCGTAATGCCGGGCTTCGTTCTTTCCGATATCGGCGACTTTATCCGTACCGGAGCCAATACGGGTGCCGAGGACGATGAGAATCTGGATAACGTAAACGTTAACATGGAGATATTCAAAGCCTATACCCGTGGATACATGGAAAAGGCCAAGGCGTTCTTAACTCCTACCGAGATCAAATTGCTACCTTACGGTGGACGCTTATTGACTTATATGCAGACCGTTCGTTTCTTAACCGATTATATCAACGGCGATACCTATTACAAGATCCATAGCCCGAAACATAACTTAATCCGCACAAAAGCTCAATTCAAGCTACTTCAAAGTCTGGAAGCCCATGCGGAAGAGATGGATCAGTTCATGAATCAATGGTTATAATATAAAGTAACTAAGGAATATAAAAACGGGCGGGGTGACTCATTGATTCATCCCGCCCATTCTTTTTATTTCGTCCAATAATCCAACACCGTAACCGCCGATGCCTTCCCTCCTAACACCTTGCCAAACGCTTTATGCGCCGGATGTACCAAATAGGCGTCCCGATCCGCATCCGAATGAAAAGTCAAGAAAAAGCAATGAGTCAAGCCCTGTTGCAATCCCTCCGGACTACAATCCGTTCCCCACTCATACCCTTTGATCAAGTCGATTTGAGAAGGCAACTTACAAAAGGCATCCTCAACCTCTTTCACCTGCGCCTCGGACACATCCGGCTTAAAACCGAACATAACAACATGGCGAAGAACTTTCTCCGGCTTTTGAGTATTCGAACAGCCTACCATAGATACCGAGAACGCGATAACCGCAAGGATAGATAATATAGATACTACTTTCTTCATGATATTCAAGATTAGATTTCTATTGCTTTGTTATACGTTGCAAAGATAGTATAAAATCCAGTACAACTTGTCCAAAACCTCCATATCCTTTAGCCCTTTCCATCCTTATCTTTAGACTTTTCCTCAAGAGACATCCATCATCTATCAACTGTTGGACGATCATGCAACGGCTGGTAGAAGATCATGCAACAGTTGGTGGACGATCATGCAACGGCTGTCGCATGATGAACACAAGCAGACAAAAGGGCTAACATCTGTAAGGATACAGCCTAAACCTACAAGGGAAAAACCTAATACTATAAAGGGATTATTTTCAAGCGAACCAAATCTTAAACCTCGTCAATCCATCCGGATAAGAGCGAAGAGAGAATCGGCAATCATGTTTTAACAGCACCTCACGGATAAAGATCAAGCCGATGCCCTGTCCGTTCGGCTTCGTAGAGAAGAACGGACTGAATAGTTTAGTTTCCGTTTCCTTGTCGATGCCCTTGCCCGTATCGGCTATCTCCAAGCAGGTGGGACGCACAGTCGTCCGGATATAAATCTTTCCATCCCGCTCGATGGATTCGGCGGCATTCTTGATAATATTGACCAAGACTTGCTCGAATAATGAATTATCCAAATTCACGACTGGAGATTCCTCGCTCAGATCCATGACAATCTCGATATTCCGGTTCTGGCAAACCGTCTCCATAAAGCGTTTACAAGCGGACACCACTTGGTTCAATTCTTGCGGACGACTTTGGGGTTCGGGTATACGCACCACATCTGCGAAATTGGTGATGAAATGGCTCATGCTATAGCAGCGTTCTATGGAGACCCGCAAAACCTCGCAGACATCCTCCATATCTTCCATCCCGCTGAAAGTAGACTCCAACGTATCCAAGGTAGAGGTGATACCCGCGGTCGTATTATTCACCTCATGAGAGATCATACGTATCACTTTCTCATACGCTTTCTTCTCGGCCTTGAACACCTCTTGGGTCAATGTCTCTATCAAATAAAACTGGTGGTGAAAGCCCCGGTCCACAAATGAGGAATGCGTACATTTATAAATATTAGCGTCGTTCAACCGGACGGTTTGCGCTTGATACATCGGAACCCGTACCAATTCTTCCGCCAAGGGAGAATCTAGTTGGAGAAAACGTTTTCCCACCATATCCTCCGAGCTTTGTGCGCCAAACAATTTACACGCAGCCGGGTTCATGGATAGAATCTCCTCATCCAAGTTCAAGATGATCACTCCCATCGGAGAGGCGTTGACCAGCAAGTCCAAGAAATGGTTTTGCTCCCGGAGGTGCAAACGCTCATTCTTCAACTGCTCCATCATCTTATTAAACACATCGACCACCCGGTCCGCCTCCGTTTGCCCGACCTTTCCCAAGCGGGAACTAAAGTCTTGCTCTTTCAATAACTCCATACCGTTACCGATGATATGCAAGGGCTTTATGATACGGCGATAAAAGACAAATAAATAGATGATCGTAAGCAAGACCAAGGCTTCTACCGCGAAAAACATCCGGATAGAAGACGTATAAAAGACATAATAAGTCACCACCGCCAATATAGTCAACAGCAGCGTCGTCAATATCCAGAATAGTCCTTTCAGCCTCATCCTTGCCTCTTCTTATTTATCGACCGGGATTCCGTATTTCTCTAATCTCCGGTACAAGGCGGCACGACTGATTCCCAGCGCCGTAGCGACATGCGATAAATTACCTCCATGCGCTTCCAAGGAGCGTAAGATGGTTTGCTTCTCCAACTCATCCAAGGTCAAGCCCTCCAAAGAAGACGGAATCGTCGATTTAGAGCTGGATGTATCCACGCAATGAACCTCGAAATCAGCGGCATCCAAAAGCGTCTTACCCGACACAAGGATCGTCCGCTCCACCAAGTTCTTCAACTCACGGATATTACCGAGAAAAGGAAGACGGCTTAAATAGGTCTGGGCATCCGATGAGAACTCCACCCTCGGTAGCCCATTGACCTCCGATTGCTTATCCGCGAAATATCGGGCCAGCAATGGGATATCCTCCCTTCGCTCACGCAAGGCGGGTAAATGCACCGTGATCAAATTGATCCGGTAAAAAAGATCCTCACGGAACGTACGGTCCGCCACCATCGATCGTAAATCCCGGTTCGTAGCGCTTACGACCCGTATATCCACCTTCCGGGGGCGGCTATCCCCCAAGACCTCAAAGGTCTGGTCTTGCAATACCCGAAGCAGCTTTACTTGGCAAGACAGTTCCAAATCGCCGATCTCATCCAAGAAGATCGTGCCTTTGTTCGCCATCTCGAAACGCCCTACCCGATCCATGTACGCGTCCGTAAAAGCCCCCTTCTTATGTCCGAACATCTCGCTCTCAAAAAGACTTTGGGAAAGTCCACCTAGGTTTACCTTTACGAAAGCCTCTTTCGACCGGGGGCTATTCGCATGGATCGCTTCCGCTATCAGCTCTTTACCCGTACCGCTCTCGCCGGTAATCAAAACAGAGGCGTTTGTCGGGGCGATACGCGAGACCGTCCCCAATACATCCATCAAAGCGGCACTTTGCCCCACGATCTTATCAAAATGAAATTTATGGTCGGCATCCGAACGGTTCAAGGGAGCGTTTGTCTCTTTCTTCTGCTCGCTCAATTCCAAGGCGGTCCGGATCGATTTTAATAATACCAAGTTATTCCAAGGCTTCGTGATAAAATCGAAGGCTCCGGCTTGCATTCCCTGCACGGCCAAAGAGATCGATCCCCAAGCGGTCATCAAGATCACAGGTACATCGGGACGAAAGATCTTCACCTGTCTCAATAATTGAATCCCCTCCTCGCCCGTGGTAGTCAGCGTGAAGTTCATATCCATCAAGATCAGCTCCGGCGCCGTGGCACGGACCACCTCCAAGGCCTCCTTCGGCCCCGGAACCGCCTCCGGCCGGAAACCCGCACGTTTTAGCAGGAATGTAAGCGAGGAACGAACAGCCGCGTCATCATCTATTATCAGTATCATATAATCAATTTATCGTTTCACGATTTCCTCGAAATCGGCATCTAATGTACGATTATTCAAGAAATCATACAATGTTATACTACGGATGTTATAAAAATAGCGCCAATAATAATACAGTTCTTGGATATGCTTTTGCTTCGCGTCATCCTTCGAGCTCTGGGCGTCATTCAGGTCTAGGATATCGATCTTTCCGATCATGAAAGTCTCGATCGAGGTCTTGTAGCGCTTTTCCGCCAACGTGTCCACCTCGGCGGCTATCTCCAATTGAGCGGCCTGATTGTTGAAATTCTCCACCAAGAGGAAGATATCTTGATTAAAATCCATTTGCTCCTGACGAATCTTGGAAAGTACGACATCCCGATTCGATTCGGCTACTTTTACCTTTCCCTTCCGTTTTCCCCAGTCCAAGATAGGAATCGAAAGCCCGACCTCTACGATCTGGTTATCTTTCAATGGATTGTAAGCTCCTCGCATGGACATATCCTTACCGGTATAACCCACGGAGGCAAACAGGTTAATACTTCGACGGTTTCCCTTGGCGGTCGCCACATCATAATCCGCTTCCAACTGGCGGCGCATGATATTCTTTGAGAACGAGTTATTTTCTTGAGCCTTCTCCAATACCGCCTGATAATCCATACGGACCCCTTCTATCGCCTCGGGAAGAACAGGCTCGATCACGTCTTGCTCGCTCATCCCTAAAAAGGAACGGAGCTTGAACATCATCGCGTTATAATTGGATTGAGCCTCGGTTAGCTTACCTTTCGCTTGCAAGGCCGACTGTTTCAAACGCATCAACTCGCTCTCCGAGATATGCCCGATCTTACGCTTCGCTACCGCTATGTCATAGAGTTTATTGGCGTTCAGCAAGTTCTGATTACAGATATCCAGATTATCTTCCGCCAACAGTAAGTTGAAGTAATTCGTGATGGTAGCGATCGTTACATTCTCCACGTTCTCCATATAAGCGGCCTTAGCCTCTTGGTAACGAACAGGCTCGATACGACGTTTCCATTTTTGGTCATTCACGCCGAAGATCGGTTGCGTCAATGTCAAACTAACAGGTACGCTCATAAACTCGTTGTAAGCGCCACTACCTAGCTGACGGGTAAAATCCAAAGAGGTATTCAAGGCGATCTTACCTCCGGTCAAGGCTATGTTCTGGGCGATAGAGATCTCTCCATTTAAGCCTAAGGCATTGTTTTGCACATAGGTATAAGAACCATCCGATTGCTGGTACTTCGAGTATTGCTTGCTATATGAAGGCAGAGTCCCCGTAAATATCACTTCCGGCAACTGATCCGCCCGATGCGTACGGAATTCCCAATAGGCCGTTCGCAACTCATTGAGCGCCACGGCAGCGTCTACGGATTGAAGCTGTGCGATCTGGATCGCTTGCCGCAGGGTTATTCGAACTTTATTCGTATTGTCTTGGGCACATACTCCCGAAATCCCCGCCCACAGACAACACATCGCTATATAGATCCTTCTCATCTTAGTATAAGTTTTTTTATCCTGCCTAAGGCAAAAGGCATGCCAAAAACATATACTATTGATAATCCGACAAATAGGAATATTTAAAGTGTTCGATAATGAACAGTGTGTTCGTTTTTGGATACTTATCTTTGAATGAGTTGATTATTGACGATCGATTTATAGACTTCTTCCCGTAAAGGGCGCGACACCGGTATTTTATGCTCCCCAATGATTAATAGATTTCCTTCTATCGCTTGTACATAAGAAAGATTTACGATGAAAGAGCGGTGCACTTGCATAAAAATTTGTGCCGGCAACGTTTCCAATATACTCTTCAACCGGAGATGAACGATCTCTTTGGAAGTGAGGGTATAGATAACAATATAGTTCTCCATGCCCTCTATAAATTGAATCTCCTTTAAATAAAGCCTTTTAAGTTGCTTCTCCGTCTTGACAAAGATATAAACAGGCTCCTCGCTTTTCGATGTAGATTCCATCAACGCATGTGCTTTATTGACCGATTTCAGGAAACGGGAAAAAGAGATTGGTTTCAATAAATAGTCCACCACGTCAAACTCATATCCTCTCAACGCATACCGCTCGTATGCCGAGGTGATAATTACCTTAGGAGCGTTCTGAGCACTCTCCAAAAAGTCCAGTCCAGACATATCCGGCATCTCTATATCCAGAAAAAGCAAATCCGCTTGAACCGAATTCAGCATATTATTGAGTTGTATAGCGTCCTCACATTCTCCGACGATGGTCAGAAAATCAATTTTACCGATGTGTCGCCGAAGTCCTTTTCTGGCGATTGGCTCATCATCCGTTATGATACACTTTATTTCCATATTATTCTGATAAATCAATACATAACTCAACCCTAAAACGGGTATTGTCTTTTTTTATACGTAGCTCATGTTTATCCGGGTACAATAGCTCCAATCGTTTTCTCAGATTGTCGATCCCAATGCCTTTCCCCTTTCTTTGTTCCAAGGAGTCCGGATTGAAAGTATTGCTTACTCCAAAGCAGACCTTTGACCTCTCTTTCCGCATAGATACTTGTATCCAATACGCTTCGCCCACATATTTAAACGCATTCTCCAATAATGGAAGGAAAAGCAACGGATGTATTTTTTGTCCGGTCAATTCCGGGTCAAAGGACTCCTCGAACTGTAAGCGTTTCGTCATACGAAGTCGCTGGAATTGAATATATGTTCGCAAATAATCAATCTCCTCTTCGATCGTCACTTTCGTATTTATATCATATAATTGATAACGGAGTAAGTCCGAAAGTAACTCTACAGCCTCAATCGCTTCCTCATTTTCCTCATCAATCAAGAAATAGATCGTATTCAAGGCATTAAACAGGAAATGGGGATGGTATTGCATCTTCAGCAGCTTCAATTGCGTTTCCAATTGATCTACTTTCATTTTCTCCAATTGGACGATTTTCTCCGAATAGCGTTTGGCTAATATATTATTACGGATCAAGAAATAGTATAGGAGAAAGATCGGCACAGCTACCGCATTGATCATTAACGCCTCTCCCCACCGATAGGTCGTTCCATTTATAGAATAGATCACGATATATAAGCCGATATTGAGCACGACTAAATTAAACAAGACCACCCATAGATATTCCCGGAACACCGGGCGGGACCTCCGCTCTTTATTCCTATCTAAAAAAGTATTAGCCAAGTAATTAAAAAACAAATAAGATAAGCTAACGCCGATCAATATAATAGTAAGGGCCTTGATACGCCCGATCCACGCATCCACTCCCAGTTCCCACATGCGAACACCATAAGCGACATCCGTAACAATCCACAGGCAACAGATCGCCAATATCGCCATTAGCAACGGACTTAGAAAGTTATATTTTATCTTCATATCTGATTTCAAGCCATAAATTTATTCTTTTACTTTGATCTATGCTCGTATCACGGGCACTTTTTTAATCAACGAAGTTATCGTTCCAGATAAAAACCAACAAGTAATCTTGACGAATTGCGGAATATGAAAGGTGAATATCCTGTTTGTTCGTCAGGATATGCGATAAAGGCAAAAAATACCTATATTTGCCCTCCTCAATAAGAGATGCTATAAAAATGAAGAATGACGGTTTCACATTTCGAAAGAGAGCCAGAAGCTTTAAATTCGCTTTCAACGGAATCAAGCTATTGATCACGAAGGAGCATAACGCTTGGATCCATTGTTTCGCGGCAGTTTGTGTACTTATAGCCGGGGTGGTATTCGGACTTTCCCGCATGGAATGGATCGCAGTAACGATCGTGATCGGAGCGGTATTAGCTGCCGAGGCGGTCAATTCATCCATCGAGGCCCTAGCAGATTTGGTCTCCCCTGAGTATAATGAGGCTATCAAGCGAACGAAAGACTTGGCGGCGGGAGCTGTATTATTGATGGCGATAGCGGCAGCGATCGTCGGGTTTATCATTTTTATACCTAAAATAGCAACTATATTTTAAATCTATGAGACATATCCTTTTCGCAATTACAATGCTCATGCTGTGCCTGTCCGTTAACGGACAAGAATTGAAGGTGACCGGTAGCCGGAAAGCCGTACGGACCTCGGGAGACGTATTGGTGTTTATCACTCCGGTGGCGAGTCTAGCAACCGTATTGGCAACCCAAGACTGGCAAGGGCTGAAACAAGGCGTATTCACCGGGGTTACGACATTGGGCGTAACCTATGCGCTGAAATACCTAGTGAAGAAAGAGCGGCCCGACTTCAGCGATAATCATTCGTTCCCATCCATGCATACCTCCGTATCCTTCGCGGGAGCCGCTTTTATCCAAAGGCGTTATGGATGGAAATGGGGTATTCCGGCTTATGCCGTGTCTACCTACGTGGGTTGGAGCCGGGTCTATGGAAAGAAGCATGATTGGTGGGACGTGGCGGCGGGAGCCGTTATCGGCGCCGGTAGCGCCTATATCTTTACCCGCCCGTTCGCAAAGAAACATAACCTGTCTATCAGCCCGGTAGCGGGAGACGGGCATTATGGGGTATATGCGTCAATGACGTTTTAACTCGCGGATTTTTGCCAAGCACGAAAACAGCCCGGCCATGTATCACTACAAGACCGGGCTTTCAATTGTGTGTAAGTGTATATGTTAAACAAAAAAGTCATTCATACCGTAAGGCATCCGCAGGCTCCAACCGGACCATTTGGTGAGCCGGATACCATATCCCCAAGATGATCATCACCGCCATGACCAAGTAGGTTATAAAGAAACCCGCCACGAAACGGGCTATCGTATAATCCATATAGAATCCTTTCGTCAATTCCGACACATGAAGATTAAAACAGATCAATAAGGCCGGGATCGCGATCAATGTCAACAATAATAACCCCTCGGCAATCATGATCCCCTTTAAGCTGAAACGGGTGGAACCCAAAGCGGTCCGCAAACCCATCTCCCCTTTCCGTTGTTCCGTGCGGAACCAGAACGTACCGATGATCCCCAAGAATATATTGAACAGCAAGAAGCCCATCACGGCGATCTGGTTCTGCAACTCGGATTTTACGCCGTTTCTCAATTCCATGCTATATCTCAAGTCCGAGTATGGGATGACATCCAGCAAATACAAACGATCTATGGAGAGTTGCTTCTCCATTTGCTTCACGAAGAACTCCGGGAAATCATGATCCGCGGAAGGGTTTACCCGGACGGCGATCTTCACATGGAAATCGGTATCGTCCTCGGCGATCTCCTCATCCGTCAAAGGCATGAACAGCCAGCTACAGCTTTTCGTGAAACGGTCGGCACGGAAATCGGCGGTAACCCCACCGATCGATCGCCTATCCCCCCAGAAGGAAATCCCCTCATCCCGTTTGCCGCCTTTCTCCTGAAATTCCCTAAACAGGCCGGCGGAAAGAACAACCTGACGCCCGTTCAGCATCTCTTCCCAATCCTTCTTCTCGCCTTCCATGGGACGAAAATTAAACACCTCCAGAAAACCGGGTGTCACTTCCAGTAGCTTCACGTACTCAACATTTATAGAATCGTTCACGTCTACCTGCATGTACCGGTTCTCTCCCGTATGCGGCATGGACATCAGCCCCACGCCCACCGCCTCTACGCCCGGGCAGGTCTTGATACGGTCGATCGCCGTCAGCATGCTGCGTCCGGAAGTGACGTATCGATAGGTAGAATCCATCTCGTTCCGGTCTACCTCCTCCACACCCATCGAAATCCAATAGACATGGTCGATATCCCATCCCATCGGGGCGAAGAAGACTTTCCCAACCGCCATTAGCGAATCGATTATGTACCACAGAACCACGAATACCAACAGGATCTCGGCGGCAATCCACCCATTGCGCCTACGTTGGTTCCAGATGATCTTTACTAGATGCTTTATCATTTCAGTGACGAATTATAGAATTAACAAAACCGGTTATTACTTATCATTCAATGAATCCACTATATTCCCATTAGAGGCATTCCACGCCGGGATCGCCGCACTCAGCAGATTCAGCAATAAACAGAACAGGAAAGCAAAGAAGAATATAGCCGGACGGATCAACATCCCCGCGCTCAACGTCAGGCCGCTATTCAAGGAAGCCAGCTCGAACGAGCCTAACAGCCAATCCTTAAGCAAGAAGATCGCCACATAGGAGAACAGCAATCCCAACACCCCGCCCAATAACGTCACGGCGAGATTCTCCGCCAGTACCTGCCGTATCAACGTGCCACGGTTCGCGCCAAACGCTTTCCGTACCCCCAGCTCCCCCATGCGTTTCTGCATCCTTGACGCAGTAAGCCCGCTGAGGTTCATAGCCGGGACCAGAAGCAAGACGATCAAGACCAACGCATACTGCCCCAACATTCTCGGCACGTCGGGTACGACATTACTCCACAAGCGAAGGCGGCTCTCCATCTGCGTATCCGGCTGCTTCATCAAGTCAATCTTGAGTTCTTGCAAGGAATTATTAAACCGGGCTACGTTTTGCTCCACCTCGGTCTTGATCTTGTCGAAGTCACCGCTTGAGCGAGCCAATATCAAGACCCTATAACTACCGATCAGCCCCTCCAATGTCTCCTCGTTTATCAGCCGATCCACATCGGATTGAGCATAGGGAATCCAGATCTGGGCATACGCATGGTTGGCGAGGGGAGATACGTCCTCCACAATACCGCCAACCACGTACGGACGGCGTGCCACCAATATCGTTTGCCCTATCACGCTCTCATCGGCCAATCCAAACATACGGAACGACAAACCACGGCTGATCACCGCTTTCTTGATATTACTCTCCACATCGCTCCGCAGGAATGGTTTTCCCGCCAAGAACTCGAAATCGAAGATCTTCCAGAAGCCCTCGTCGGTCCGTATCTGATCGCATTTCATCCGTCTCGTTTGATCCGTGGAAGTGACCAGCGTTTGCATCCGCATCAATTGCATGCTGACGGCCTCCGGGGTTTTCAGCGTAAAGAAGCACTCCTTAGCCACACGGCCACCGACAAGGGAATAGTTCATACCGCCATCCTCCTCATTCTTATGCGTGATCGCCACGTCCTTCACATAAAGCGTCCGATCCCGGTTCAACTCCGGCTTGAAGCCTTTATTTTGTATCTCGAAGACAATGACCATCACCATGATCATGCAGATCGCCAAGGCCGTGCCCAGAATAGTAATCACACTGAAGAAAGGGCTTTCTTTCAGCATCTGTAGAGCTTGTCTAAAATATTGCCTATACATAAAGTGTTCGTTTTTATGACTGTTATCTATCTATTAGCAAATGCTGTGCCAAAGACGTAAACAACTGTATATCAACAGACATATCATAAAAAAGTGTCCGATAACGAACATCTGGCTCGTTATCGGACACTCCCGAAAGCAGGCTACGCTACCCTGATCACTCGTAATGCAGAGCCTCCGCCGGCTCCAAGCGAGCTGTCGAGCGGGCGGGATACCATACGCCACAGATGATCATGAGGACGATCAAGACAAACGTAATCCCTCCACAAATCGCGAAGCGCAGCCACGTGAACGGAAGCTGATAGGTATCTATCAAATCCATATGGGCGATGTTGAAGCTGATGACTAAGGACGGGATAAACGCCAAGACCAGCAATAGGACACCCTCTCCCACCATGATCGAGTTCAACTGACGGCGGGTAGAGCCTAAGGCCATCCTAAGCCCCATCTCGCCTTTGCGATATTCCGTACGGAACCAGAAGGTACCGATGATGCCGAGGAATATATTCGCCAATAGGAAGCAGGCTACCGCCACACGGGTTTTCACCTCGTTCTCTACGCCGATCGAACGGATATAACCGTCGCGAATATATGACAAGGGCTGTACGTCTAGCAGATAGAGGTTGCCTAGCCGAAGCTGTTCGGCCATATCCTTGCGGAAGCGTGCGGGGAAATCAGCATTATCGACATCCGGACGGACACGTACGCAGAGTCGCACGGCATCTATCATCCCCTCATAGTATCCTTCCTCCATCCGGCTTAGCCGCAGGGCCCTATAGACGTTGGGTTCCGCCTTGGTGTACTCATGACGGCGGATGGGGACGCTGATACCACGGATCGTCTCCTCGATCTCGTCGGTCACATTCCCCCGGTACGCCTTTTGCCCGAGTAGGGAAAGGCCGGGATTCATCGTCTCCACGTCGGCGGAGATTACGATGGAGTTGTTATCCTCGATGGCCCGTTTCAAGGAAGCCGTCTTGCCGTCCTTATCATAGATACGGAACACGTCGAAGAACTCCGGGGTGACGAAAGCATAGCGGCAGGGCACCTGCAACGTATCAATCCGCCAAACGAGGTTACGGCTTCCCATATAATAAGGCATCCCCCCATCCGTAAGGCAGGCCGATTCCACGCCGGGATAGGTGCGGATGCGATCCAACGCCGTCAGCAGATGAACACCATCCGGCCGCTCCCGCTTCTCCTTCGGGATATAATCCGGGCTTCTTTCCGAGAGGCTGCTGATCACGATGCTGTACGTATGCCGGATATCGAAGCCCAGAGGAGCCGTATACGTGCGCCCCATCACATACAGGTAGTCCACAAGGAACCAAAGGAAGACCGAGACCAGCAATAACTCAGCCCACAACCAAGCGTTTTGCTTGCGCTGGTTCCAGATCAATTGTAATAAATGTCGTATCATATCTTTCTATTATTTTAGTATAGCTATCATCCAACGCGGGAGATTAATGAACATTCTCGTTGAGAGCCGAGATGATACGCATCCTTGAGGCTCGCCAAGCCGGGATGCCGGCGCTTAGCAGGTTCAACGCAAGACAAGCAAGGAACGCATAAAGGAAGATCAATGGATTGAACATCATCTCCGCATTGACGAAGGTGCGACCGATACCCATCGATGCCGTGCCCGTATCCAGCAGCCAGTCGGACAAGAGCAGTACGGAGGCGTATGAGAAAAACAAGCCTAACACACCACCTAGCAAGGTCTGCAACAGATTCTCGTAGAGTACCTGCGTCAGTAATTCCGAGCGTGTCGCCCCGAACGCCTTCCTCACCCCGATCTCCGCCATACGTTTACGCATCCGGCTTTGCGTGATACCGCTCATGTTGATGGCAGGGATCAGCAAAAGGACAAGAACGATGATAACATATTTCATGACCAGTTCCCGTACATTCGGCTCAGAGAAAGCGTCCTCGCGAGCCAAATCGCCCAAATGGGTATCGGGTCCTCCTCCAATTTTCAGCAGGTGCGTGCTTTGTGATTCGTTAAGGCGAGCGATATTCGCCTCGGCCTCGGAGTGGATCGCATCAAAGTCGGCGGACGAACTTGCGAGGATATAACAACGGAAGCCCCCGACAAGACGGTCGGAATCATTATCATACAGGGAATTGTCGGTGGTATAAGGCAACCAGACATCGCCATAGGCAGACTCGGCCAGCAGGGAGACATCCCGCACGACGGCACGGATGGTATAGGGCACGTAGCTGATCTCGACGGTACGGCCTACGACCTCGGTCGTGCCATAGAGCCGACGTGCCACGGACTCGCTTACCACAGCATCCATGATGCCACTTTGTACTTCTTCCTCGCCATAAGGCTTACCAGAGAGGAAACGAAAGTTGAAGATATTCCAGAACGCTGCGTCCGTAAAGGTCACGTCGCACTTGAACTCCACCGTATGATCCGCCACTGCCGCCAAGCGTTGCACGCCATGATAGGCCATGCCTACCTTCTCGGCAGAGCGCAAGGGATAGAAACAATCTTTCACCACACGGGAAGCAAGAAAGTAGCAGTCGTTATAAGATTCGTTCTCTTTGTAGGAGGCACGGGTATCACTGACGTACATCATCCGGTCCCGATAGTCTTCCGGTGAGTAATTGGCGGTACGCATCTGCCATACGATCACGATCACCATGATCATGCAAATCGCCAAGGCCGTACCGAAGATAGAGACTCCGGAAAGGAGCTTGTTCTCTTTCAATAAGGCCCAGGCTTGTTTTAGATAGATCTTGTACATATTCATTTGATTTAATTATACGATTCAGTCGGTGGGAGACGGGGCATTATATGTTATCCGTCATACCGCAGCGCCTCGGCCGGCTCCATCTCGGCGGCCTTGCTGGCGGGGAGCCAGACGGCGAGCAGGATGACGATAGCCAGCAGTATCCATGTCAGGATATTCACCAGCAAGAAACGGAGCGGCAGGATCGCCGGCCAGTAATGCTCCGGCAAGGTCCCTTTGGGGATGTCCAAGAAGCCGACCATCACGAATTGAGCCTCTATCAACAAGGCGAGCGGGGTAGCCATGAGTAACAGACATATGCCCTCACGAGCCATCTGGCTACGTATCTCTTCGCGGGGCGAACCGATCGCCATGCGCAACCCGATCTCTCCCCGGCGCATCCGCACCCGGTACCAGAACGTACCCATCACGCAAAGCAGGATATTCAGTCCCAAGAAGGCCATCAACGCCATACGGACCCGGTAATCGTAGGTAACGCCAAAGGAATAATCGGTATCGGCCTTGATCCGGTCATAGGAAGTCAGGCGTTTCAGGTAGAAGTTCCCCACCCGAAGCTCACGGCTCATCTTCTCCCGGAACGTATCGGCGAAACGAGGACCAGCCACGGCAGGATCGATCCGTATGAAATAATTCATCTCGGGGATCTCCTCCACCGAGGGACGGATCGCGAAGAATGCGGCACCTTGAGGTAAACGATTATCAAAACGCTTGATATCCTCTAAGACACCCTTTACGATATAAGTCGGCCCCTCCTCGTCAAAAGGGTCTTTTACCCCACGTCCTACAGCGGAAGCCTCTCCAAATACCTTTCGCTCCACCATCCGGGTGGTTACTATAGCGCGGGGGTCTCCCCAATCAAAATCCGATATAGATACCGCACGTCCGTCTTTGGCGTACGAATGGTTGAAGACCGACAGGAAATCCGTGGAAGGATCGATCGTATACCTCATGGCCGCTTCCCGCTTGCTCGTATCGGCCACGTCCGCCAAACCCATGCCGTAATAACAGCCGGTATAAGGCATGGAGTAACAGCCCGAGGCCGCGCCCATCGCCTTCACCCCCGGATAATCGCGCAGGCGGTCTTTTATCCGCTCATAATTTTCCAGCATGGCGATCGAGTCGCTCTCGGCGGCTCGATAGTCGGGGGAGGTTTCCGGCAAGAGGCCCATTTCTACCTGCCAGACATTCGCATAGTCACGTCCGGAGGGGAGGCTACGGTTATAGATCTCCACGAAGAAGTAATCCACCATGTACCACGCCAGACAAAAAGCGAGCAGCAACTCCACGCACACCCACACGTTGCTACGCCAGCGGTTCATCAATTGTATCCAAGTCATTTTCCACATATCTTTCTTCCCTCCATTTAAGCGTTCAACGAATCAACGATAGGTCGCCTTGACGCACGCCAAGCGGGCCACAACGCCGACATCAGGTTTAACAGGAAACATACGCACAAAGCGATCAAGAAGACCCACGGGTTTAACAGCATCCCCATGGAAAGCGATACGTCCACGCCATCCGGGGCGGCCTCCGAAAACCCCTTGCCGATCTTGAAGACCCACGAACTGGCGAACGTCACCAGCAGGAAGGAGAACAGCAGTCCCACCAAGCCGCCCAGCAGCGTATACAGGAAGTTCTCTATCAAGACCTGTCCGATCAACGATCCCTTGGGCGCCCCGAAAGCACGCCGCACGCCCAGCTCGCCCAGACGCCGTTCCATGCGGGAATCGGCCATGCCCGAGAGGCTGACGGCGGGGACGAGCAGCAGGAGCAGGAAAATCACCCCATAACGGCTCAAGTCTCCCACGATATCCGGCTCCACGTTCGACCAATACCGGAAGATACTCTCCCAATGGCAATCCGGCTGCCCAAGAAGGGAGAACTCACGTTTGCCATCCACGTCCAACGATTGGTTGAAGCGACGCACGTTATCCGCCACCGCTTCCCGCACCTTGCCGATGTCCGCCTTATCCTTCACGAGCATATAGACCCTCAAGGGCCCCAGCCCGGGCATATGCGCCTCCGAGTATCGGACCCGCTCCTCGAAGTCGGGCGCTTGGGTGTACGGGTACCAGACCTGCGAGAAAACCCGATCCATCAGGAAAGATACGTCGTCCACCACGCCCACCACACGAAATGAGGTAAAGTCGAGGCTCAAGGTCTGCCCCACGGCGCTACCTTCTCCATTAAGCCGCTTGGCCAGTGAGCGGGCGATTACCGCCACGGGCATGCCCGACCGGAAATCGGCCTCGGTGAAAGGCTTACCCTCCAAGAAACGGAAGGAGAATACTTTCCAGAACCCATCGTTCACCCCCATCTTCATGACCGGTACCTGCACGGGACTGCCCACCGGCTGCACGAAAGCGGAAGTGGCATCATCATAACGTAACGCCAACGCCTCCAAACCGGGTACACCCACGAGGCACTCTTCCACGAATCGAGGTGAAACCGGACCACTGCTCATTCCCCCTTTCTCATCCTTCAGCGCGGCACTCTTCACGGTCAGCAACCGGTCCCGGTCCATCTCCGGATAAATAGAGGCCATTTTCACGTAAAACACGATGGACAACACCATCACCAGCGAGATCGCCAATCCCGTCCCCACGATATAGACCGAGCTGAACAGCCGTTCTTGCCGGATCAAGGCCCATGCTTGTTTTAAGTAGATCTTGTACATATTCATTCGATTTAAATATTCTATCAGTCGGTGGGAGACGGGGCATGCCTCGTCTCTACAACCGGGTATTACCTGTTTTCTATTATCCGTCATACCGTAACGCGTCAGCCGGTTCCTGCCGGGCCGCCTTACGGGCCGGGTACCAGATAGCCAAGAAGACGACGAGCGCCAAGACACCCCCTGTCAGCAGGCTAATGGCCGTGAAGCGGATCACGCCGCAGGGCACGATATCGGCCACCGCCAGATTCAGGCAGATCAGCAAGCCCGGCACGGAAGCGATCGCCAGCAGCAACAAGCCCTCGCCGATCATCAGCCCCTCTATACCCTTGCGGGTGGAGCCCATCGCCATACGTAGCCCCAACTCCGAACGGCGACGGCTCACGTGAAACCAGAACGTACCGATCACCGCCAGAAACACGTTCACCAAGAAGAACAATCCCATGGCCGATACCAGCCGATGGGCGCTCGTCCGCTCCGAGTTCTCGAGATAAAAGGCCCGTATCCCTTCGTAGTCCCTCACTTCCGATACCCAGTAATTACCCACCATCAAAGATCTACTCATTTCCTTCCGGAACTTGGCGGCGTAGTTGGAGGTAGAGACCTCCGGACGGGTGCGGAACGTGATCTGCACTCGCGTGAGTCCCTTCTCGTCCAACTGGCCCTTGCCGAACATCCCCCGCAAGTCCAGTGGAGAGAAGACACTATGCTGATTCCGGGAATCGTACTCGGAGTTTCGTACCGGCTCCGTAACCGCTATCACGTGACAGGGCACGGTATCGTTGTAATTATAGATCTCGGCCCCGATCACGTCGGTATGGCCGTATAGCTTGCTCGCCAGATCGGCGGAGAGGATCATCTCCCTCCCCTCCCGAAGCCCCGACAGGGTCTGCCCCAGTCTCTCCGGGCTTTCTCCCGTAGCGGAGCGGATGCCGAACACCCGGAAATACCCCGGCGAGACGATCATTGCCCGCACCCGCTGGTTGATCGAGTCTTTCAAGACTCTGCTGCCGATGTTCGAGTCGGTATAAGGCAGCGAATAATACGAGAGCCCTACCACCTCCACGTCGGGATGCCGCTCGATACGCTCCACGATACGCTCGATGTTCCGCACCGGCTCCTCGCTCCCCTCCTCGTAGGCGATGAACGAGGGACTGTCGGACGGCCGTATGGCGAGCGTCACGTTGTACACGTGATCCAGCTTGAAGCCCACCGGCATCCGCGTCAGCATCCCTTGCGCCACGAAGTAGTACATCATGAACCACAGGATCACGAATACGACCAGCAGTTCCACCAGTATCCAGCAGCTTCCTCCCAAACGGGACCTTATCAACTTTAATAGATGTATTACCATAGCCGTATCCTATTTATCGTTCAACGCGTCCGTTATACTCACCCGCACGGTACGCCAAGCGGGTATCATCGAAGAGAGCAGGTTCAGCGCCACGCAGACAGCGAACGCGTAGGCGAACACCTCCATATTCAGCAGCATCCCCGGCGAGAGGAAGATATCGTTACCCGCCCCGGAGCCCATGCTATGCAAACCGGGGGAAAGAAGGATGCCCCGGAATACGGACACCAGCACGTACGAGAACAGCAGTCCCGCCATGCCCCCGGGCAACATCAGCAGCATGTTCTCCCAGAAGACCTGCCCCATCAACGTCTTCTGCGACGCCCCGAAGGCCTTGCGTACGCCTAGCTCAGACACCCGGTCTTGCATCCTCGAGGCGTTCAGGCCCGAGAGGTTCAGCGCCGGGACTAGCAGGAAGAGGAAGAGGGCGACGCCCAAGACGATATACGTCTCCGGCCCGAACAACCGCGACAATAACCGGTCGCCGAACGAGCGGGGCGGCTCCACTCTCACCTGTCCCTCCCGCAAGCCGCTGTTGTAGCGTCTTACTCCCTTCTCCAACTCGGCGGAGAGGGCCGGAAGGTCCGAGGCGTCACGCAGCAGGCAGTTGGCGAGCAGCAGTCCCGCCGAGCCTTCCCGCTCCTCCAAGGCGGTATCCATGATACTCGCCATCGAGGTGTAGGGTACCCACGCCTCGGCGTAAACGTCGGAAGCGACGGCGGATATATCCTCCACCACGCCGCTTATCGTATATTCTATATCGTTGATCAAGACGGTCTGGCCGGCTACCTCGGTACGCCCGAGCAGGCGGCGTGTCAAGGAACGGTCGAGCACCACGCAGGGCATCCCGGAAAGGAACTCGGCACTGGCGAACGGCTTCCCGTCCAAGAAGCTGAAACGGTAGACTTGCCAGAACGCATCATCGCATCCCATCAATTGTACTTTCGGCGACTCGTCGCTACCCGGCGCTTGGATGAAGATGTCCCCCACCTCGTAAGGCATGATGGCGGCGTTGGTGGTGACCGCCACTTTCTCGGGTGTCTCGAGGCCGTAGAGGACCTCCTTCACGAACCGGGGCCCGCAACCGCTGTTCAACGAGCCTTTGCCCCCGTTAAACTCATACGATACGTTCGATACGTAGCCCATCCGGTCCCTGCTCACCTCCGGGGCGATATTCGCCGTCCGGATATGATAGACCACCGCTATGGCCATCACCATCGAGATCGCCAAGCCCGTACCGATGATATAAACGGCGGTGAAGAAGCGATTCTGCCCCATCAAGGCCCAAGCTTGTTTAAGGTATACCTTGTACATCGTTCATTATTTGTTAGTTTGTTTTATGGGTATCTGCCGCCTGCTTTCCGTAATTATTATACGCTTAGCATGTATTTCCAAATACTATTCATGTTATCTTTCTTATCTTTGCCACTTAATCATTCATTAAACCACGAGATCATGGATAAAGAAATACCTAAGTCGGAGCTGCCCAAGCCGTTTCGCAAGCAGAGCATCCGCGTCAGCAAGAGCCACCTGCCCGGTAACACGAGCTACAAGGGAAGCGTCGTATGGCAACGTACGCTCAGCATCGATGACATCGCCGCCCGTGTCGTAGACAAACGGAGCGAGTATCGCAAGGAGACGCTCATCACCACCTTCAACCTCCTCAAGCGGGAGATCTACGACGCCATCGAGGAGGGTTACAACGTGGACTTCGGCTTCGGGCGGACGGAACTGACCGTGAACGGGCCTTTCGAGACCCTGTACGAGAAGTTCGACCCCGACCGCCATACGCTCGCCCCACGCCTGCGCCCCGCGCCGCAACTGAAGCAGCGGGTGGGCAACCTCCGGGCCGTGAACGAGACCTACCAGCTAGCTTACAACTCAATGCCCCGCCCCACCTACGTCAGCCTCCGCATCCAGCCCCGCACGTCCGACAGCGACGAGCCTTACAACCAACTCCCTGCGGGCGAGCATCCCTTCATCTCCATCTATGGCGATAGGCTGAAGCTAGCGGGCGACTCTCCCGAGGTGGGCCTTACGCTACGCTCCGTCGAGACCGGCGATGAGCATTTCTACCCCGCCGCCGATATGCTCGTCAACAGCGGGCAGCGGCTCTGCTTCGTCCCCGGCTTCGCTTTCGGGGCAGGCGAGTGGGAAGCCATTGTCTGCACCCAGTTCACCCCTACTTATCACCTCTATAAAGAGCCCCGGTATGGTACGCTTACCTTCACCGTGATGTGAGGTATCGAGACACCACGGGTGATACATTACCTCATACGTTTGAGGTATCGTACCTCATAGCTTTGAGGTGTCATGCCTCATAGATTTGACGTATCGTACCTCATAGCTATGAGGCAATGTGCCACCAGTAGTGCCTCACACATGGAGATCCCCCGTATACGGCTCCCTTACTGCACCTGCCTTCCGTCGAAGAAGCGCACGGTGCGGCTGGTTTGCTTGGCTTGCGCCTCGTTGTGAGTTACCATTACGATAGTGCGGCCGTCCTCCTTGTTGAGTTGGTGGAGCAGGTCCATGACCTCGATACCCATCTTGGAGTCCAAGTTACCGGTCGGCTCATCGGCGAGGATGATGTCGGGGTTACCTACGATCGCGCGGGCGATGGCTACACGCTGGCATTGACCACCGGAGAGCTGCGTCGGGAAATGGCGCATACGGTGGCTTAGGCCGACCTTCTCCAGCACGGCCTCGGCCAGCTTGCGGCGCTCCGAGGAAGAGACCTTGCGATAGAGCAAGGGAAGTTCCACGTTGTCCAGCACGTTCAAGGAATTGATCAAGTGGAAGCTCTGGAACACGAAACCTAGTTGCTTGTTACGGAAAGCGGCCAACTCCTTGTCGCTCATGCCCACCGTGTTCACGCCGTTGATCTCGACCGTGCCGGAGGTAGGCAAGTCCAGCAGGCCCATGATATTCAACAAGGTGGACTTCCCGCATCCGGAGGGTCCCATGATGCTGAGAAACTCGCCTTGCTGTACCTCTAGGTTCACGTTTTCCAACGCGACTGTCTCTATCTCTTTCGTACGGTAAATCTTCTGTAAATTCGTTAGTTTGATCATGACTGTAATATTTTAATTGTTATTGTTAAACTCTTGCCATCGCTAGGCTTTGCCACCTAAAAGCAAATTACGTGCCAGAAACGTATCTCATTGATTCCATGACATCTCCATAAAAAAGTACTGTCCGTTATCGAACAGTCGATTCATTTCCGAACAGTCGGTTCGTTTCCGGACACGGATGCCCGTGCCATCCGTGCCGTCCGTGTCCGATCATTCCTGCCGCAAGGCGTCCGCCGGATGCATCCGCATGGCCCGGTAAGACGGGAAACTGATTCCTACGACAATCATCGCAGCCATCACCGCATACGAGAACACGAAGCCGAACAACAGGCGTGAGGCCATGTCGGGCGGTATCTCCGAGCCTTGCGTCACCTCCATATACAGCAGGTTGGCGAAGATGGCGGCAGAGGGGATGAAAGCGATGGTGAGTAGCGCCAAGCCCTCCTTCACCAATTGCCAGAATATGCCCTTGCGGGTGGCTCCCATCGCCATGCGGAGGCCGATCTCGGCGCTCCTTTGTTGCGTGCGGTACCAGAAGGTTCCCACCACGCCGAGCAGGACATTCAGCAGGAAGAAGGCGATGCCCGCCACGTAAAGGCGGACTTGATCCAACCAACGCTCAAGGAACTGGTCCCGGTAATGGGACATCGGGAAAACATCCTTCAAATAGATATTACCCATGCGCAATTGCTGCTCCATCTCCTTCCGGAAATCGGCGGCGAAAGCGGCGCCGTCCGCACCGGGCTTCACCCGGATGAAGGTGTTCAGGCCCTCTCCGACCCAATCGCCCTCCTCAGCCACCTTGTTCTCGTCCACCAGCTTATAGTAGGCGTAATCATAGCCGGTGAACTCGCAGTAACGTTGTTTCTCGCAGACACCACCGATACGGTAGGCCACGCTATCACGAGAGCCTTGGTCGGTGATATAGATCTCTTGGCGCACGGCCGCCGCAGGATCGCCGAAGAAGCTGTCGGCGACCGTACCCGTCACCACCACTTGGTTGTCACGCAGGGCGTCCACCAACTCCGAGGGGGACCCGCCTTGTGCCGTCTTTACGTCGAACACCTCGAAATAGGTGGGCGATACGTAACGCACGAAGCCATTACGGATCAACGAGTCCTTCCGGAACGTGGCGTATTGGTTCGATCCCCGGTAATGAAAATGCACGCCGGTGGTGAAACAGATTGATTCCACGGAGGGGTTCCGGCGGATGCGGTCCATCAAGGTCAGGTAATCCCCGCCTCCCCGCTCGCTATGCACGGAGGTCGTGTCATAGTCGGGACTTTCCTCCGGGATCACGCCGAAGCTCACGTGATACGTATGTTCGATATTGAAACCTAATGATCGCGAGTAGAGCTTATACATCACGAACAAGGCGTCCGCCGCGTACCAAAGGAAGATAGAGACCACGAGCATTTCCAACCAGATAAACAAGTTCCCCTTGCGCTCGTTCCAGAGTTGTTTTAGAATCATCTTATACATAGCGTCAACCATTTATAGAGTCCGTAATATTCAATCTTGACATTCGCCAAGCCGGGAGGCCGGCGGAAAACAGGTTCAGCACGAGGCAGAACAGGAAGGCGGCGATAAAGACCGCCCCGTTAAACATCCCGGTGGAAAGCCCCGTCTTCCCCAGCGAGGTGACCAGCAACCAGTCCCTCAGCAACAACATGGCGCCGTACGACATCGCCAATCCCAGCAGTCCGCCGAGCAGGGTCAAGACCATGTTCTCGGACAGCACTTGCCAGAGGATGGTGCCTTGCGTGGCCCCGAAAGCCCGACGTACGCCAAGCTCGGCCATCCGGCGGCGCATCCTCGACAGGGTGATGCCCGATAGGTTCAAGGCCGGAACCAGCAGGAGGATGAAAAGGATGATGCCGTAACGGACGTAGAGGTAGAAGGGGTTCGCCCCGAACTCGCTACCGCCGCCGATCCATTCCTCGATCTGGGTGGAGGGCTGGTGAAGGATATCGGCCTTGACATCCCGGGTCTTGGCGTTGAACTCCTCGACCTTCCGCAGCGCCTCGGTCCTCAACTCCTCCCTCGTGACGCCCGGTTTCAGCAGGACGCAACAGCTATACGAGCCGTTGATACCCTCTTGGTATCCCCCGTCGTCCCGCACCGTGTAAGGGATCCAGACCTCCGCCCACGCTTTCGAAGCGAACCGGGATACGTCCTTCACGACCCCGCAGATATTGTAGACGATGAAATCGAGCTTCATCTCCCGCCCCACGACTTGGTCCGTGCCGAAAAGGGCCAAGGCCACGCTCTCGCTGATCACGGCGTCGCGGATACCGCTTGTGAAAGCCGCCGGGCTGAAGGGGCCTCCTTGCAGGAAATCGAACTGGAAGATCTTCCAGAAGGCGGTATCCGTATAAGAGATGTAACTCGTCCGGTTCTTAAGCCCGTCCATGGACGAGGCGGTCAACGGCCTGTAGCGATCCATATTGATGGCGGTAACGGCCTCCGCCCCTTTCAGCAGATAGCAGCACTCCTTCACCAAGGGCAGTCCCAACGACGAGTAGGAGATGCGCCGGTTATCATCCTTGCCATTGCTCATGACGGTCGTTATGTAGCAGGTGCGGCCACGGTTTACCTCCGGCTTGAAACTCGCCGTATTCACGACATACAGGATGACGATCACCATGATCATGCAAATGGCCAAGGCGGTACCGAGTATCGAGATCACGCTCAACAGCTTGTTCTCCCCGATCATCCTCAACGCTTGTTTAATGTATTGCTTTATCATAAACCTTTGTATTATAAATTATCTATTACCCGACCTAAACAGCGATTGTTTGTTATCATCCGACTTTGTGCCCCTACGGAGGCAAATAACGTGCCAAAAACGTAACCACCTGATTCCTAACATCACCCCGTAAAAAAAGCTGTCCGATAACGAACACTTGATTCGTTATCGGACAGCGATTATGGACAGTTTCAGATTTTATAATTCCCAACGTAAAGATCTCAGCAGTTCATCGATCTCGGCTGCCGAAATGGAGTCACGGTCGGCCTTATCGTAGATCGTGAGGAGAACAACCGTACCCTCATTATCTGCGCAGACAATGGCCTCCGTGTAAGTAATCACTCTCGCCCCATGGCTCTTTCCTTTTCCCTTGGAGGCGATGGCCATGCGTACCTTGCGAACGCCTTTGCCTAAGCTCGTCCCTTGATCGGGGTTCTCGCTCAAAGACTTACCCAAAGCCGATAAATCAGCCTTCAATGAGCTATACTTCTTACAGAGACGTTTGAACTCTTTATCGAAGTCTTGATGGGTTTTTATCCTATACCTCATTGAGCAACTCACTTAAGTCTCTAAACTTATGCCCCACATCCTTGCCCTCACGCAAATCCTTCACGTCTTGCAGGGCATTCCTTAGCCCCGCCAAGATCTCCTCCTTGGTAGGCTCCACGTAATCGTCTGCCGGCTTCTCTACCGGGGTTGCCTTACCGAAGGCAGCCATCTTCATACGGCGGACACTGTCGAGGGCCTTCTTGATCAACTGTTCATCCTCCAAAGACATCACCTCTTGCAGTAACGACATTTTTAATTCTATAGCTGTCATAAGCTTGCTCCTTTCTCATTAATAAATTGACAGACGCAAAGATAGACAATTTATTCGTAATGCAACGCCTCCGCCGGAGCCATCTTTACCGCCTTGCGGACAGGGAACCAGATTCCCATGCAGATCATGCCGGCCATCAGGAGGTAGGAGACGCTGAGGGTTACTAGAAAGCGGAGGATGGAGAGGGGCTCGCGGTAGGAATCCAGCTTATCCAAAAAGGCCATATTGAAGACGAAGACCAGTAGGATCGGAACAGTGATCGCCAAGAGGCCCAGACCTTCCAGATACATGTACTCGCCCAGCCTGCCCCGGCTGGAACCGATCGCCATGCGGAGACCGATCTCGCTACGCCGCCGCTCGGTACGCAACCAGAACGTGCCTACGATACCGAAGAATACGTTCACGAGCAGGAAGGCCATCATGGAGAGTTTCTTGCTGTTCTCGTTCTTGGTAAACCGGAGTTGGTCATCACGCTGGTCGGCAAGGAGGGTGACACCGTGGACGAAGGTGTTATTTACCGTCATCCGATCCGCTGTTTTCTCCAAGAAAGCGTACATCTCATCCTCGGTCATCGGGCGTTTCGTACGTACCGATAGTTCAGCGCTCCTTACGCCGAAATTCTTCACGAACTCCCGCAAGGACTCACCTTTCAATATCGTGAAAGCGCAGTTCTCCGGACGGTCGAAGTCATTGCTACGGAAGGTAGGAAGGACAGCGGCGATCGTGAAAGGCTCGGAAAGGTCGTCATTCTCCGAGATCTGCCGACCTATGGCGGACTGCCCCCCGAAGAAGAAATCCTCCGCCTCCGCCGTCACGACGAGCGGGCGGTAAGCGTTCTCCACCAGCGGGGTGATGGCACGGCCCTCCTTATCCTTCATACGGAATACATCGAAATAAGAAGGAGATACTTTCAGCTTGTGGTAGTTCTGTCCTACCGCCTTCGAGGTATCAGCGCCCAAGGGAAGGAGCGTACCCCACGAACTTCCGTTTGAATAAGGCATGGACCAATACGTAACACATACTTCCTCGACCTCCTGCTCTTGGCGGATACGTTCCATAAGCTTCAACAAATCCTGTGTCGCATTCGAGTCGTAAAGTGAGTCGGGCACATAACCCGGGGCGTTCGACGAGAGCGTGGAAAGCTTGAAACGCCACGTATTCGAGATATCATATCCCATCGGGGCGTTATAGCAGCGCACATCCACCCATAACTTATCCATCATAAACCAAAGGGCGCACATCACGATAACCAACTCGCCCAGTATCCAGCCGTTGCTCTTGCGCTGGGCCCATATTATTTTAAATATATGCTTAATCATAATTTGATAGTTGATAGTTGACAATTGACAACTCATTGTTCATTATTCATTGGATTCACTCATTCCCCTTTAACGCTTCTACGATCGGTTGCCGTGTCGTACGCCATGCCGGTATCCCGGCGCTTAATATATTCAGCAAGAACGTAAAGATAAGGGCGGAGATAAATAAGCCCGGTTTAATAAGCATAGGCGCCGTAAGGCTCACGTTCTCGCTCAACATGAAAGGCTTCCCTACCACCAGCAACACCATCGAGAGACCGATACCGATCACGCCACCGATCAAGGTCAGCACAAAGTTCTCCGATAAGATCTGCATCAAAAGATTCTGCCCCGTAGCCCCGAAAGCCTTACGTAAACCGATCTCTTCTTTCCGCTTCTGCACGGACGATTGGATCACGCCCGTTAAGTTCAGCGCCGGGACCAAGAGCAAAAAGAATAGGAAAGCGCCCGATCCGGCCAAGAAGGTAGGCCAGTCCACCTTTTGAAAAGCGCCGCTTCCCATGGCCGTATCCAACTGGGAAAGTAGCCCGGAAGGGAAACCTACGTTATAATCGGTCTTGCTGTCATTGTAGCGACGGACCTGTTGGTCTAGCTCCGAGCGTATGGCATCGAAGTCGGAAGAGGAACGAGCCAATAAGGCCACGCTGAAATAACCGGCCATATTCTCCCCATACTCCCCATTTACACGGGTCAGGGCCTCATTGCTGCTATAGGGTATCCATACCTGAGCGTAGGAGCTCATCAATGAAGAAGGTACGTCACGCACCACACCGCAGACGGTGAAAGTGATAAAATCCATCACGACCTGCCGCCCGACGGCCTGTCCCGTTCCGAACAAATCGGTCGCCACTTGTTCCGACAGCACCATCTTCGGTATACCGGATTGAAAATCAGCCTCGCTAAAGGGGCCCCCTTCCAAGAAAGGATGGTCGAATATTTTCCAATGGCCCGCGTCCGTATAACAAATCTCATACTCCTTGAAGAGCCGTCTATTGGGTAATGACAAGGAATGGCTATCACTACAATAGCCGGATACGGCCTCTGGTTTCCGCAAGGTATAGAAACATTCCTTCACGACCTCGCTGGACATGCCTCCACGGTTATACTCCGGGCCATTGGGATTTTTCGTACCGACTTCCGTACCCCAGACATACATAAATCTAGACCGATTGGACTCAGGGGCATATCCCGTGGATTTAATCTGGAACACCAATACCATCACCAACACCATGGCGATCGCAAGGGCCGTTCCCGAAATAGAGATTACGCTTACGAGCGTATTTTCACGCAGCATTTGAACCGCTTGTTTGATGTACTGCTTATACATAATTCTAATCGTTATTTCAATTTCAGTTTATTCTTTTCCTTGAAGCTTGTCATATCGGAAACGACTACCTCGTCGCCCGGTTCCAAGCCATTGACTACTTCGACATACTCAAAGTTGCTGTCTCCCAGCTGTACCTTCCGCTTGATCAATTGGTCTCCGTTGACAACAAACAACTCATACTCTCCTTTCCCGACGTAGAACGAGGCGTTGGAAATACGCAGCACATCGTCCTTGATGGCATTCATCACGTATACATCGGTCTTCAAACCGGAGCGCAAGCGGCGATGATTGTCCTCCTCCAACTGTACCGTAAAGGAGATTACGCCGTTCTTCGATAAGGGGGTAACATCGCTAACCACCCCATCCAGTTTATCGTTGCCGATCTTTACGACGGCTTTGCTACCGGCGGCGATCCGGTCACCATAGGTATCGGCGATCTCCCCCTCTATCTTGAAATGGGACAAGTCGGAGACGATAGCGACACGACTGCCTTGAGAGACTTGGGCACCTACCTCGTTGTTCACGTAGGTCAGGATCGCCTTGCGGGGAGAGCGTATCTGGGCGTCTTCCAAGGTACGCTTCGTCTCGGCTAGGCTCTTTCGGAAGATGTTCAAGTCAAGTTCTTTCACTTTATAATCGGCATCCGTCAAAGATTTCTCGTTCTCATATTTTTGCTCATCCTCTTTCAGTTTCAAGACGCTAACGTTATAGTCCAGTTCCACTTGACGGACCTTATCGGTCGTTCCGGCGCCTAGGCTATCCAGATAACGCTCGTTGCGCAACTCCACTTCCTTTCGGTTCAGTTCCATGCGAGAGACTTTCAATTGCATCTCCATCTCGGAAAGCTTATTGCGGTTTTGGATACGGAGTTGATCCAATTGGAGGCGTTTCATTTGCTCCTCGTCCAATTGTTTCTTATAATCCGTCTCGGCGCTTAGCAAGTCCAGTTTCAAGATCGGAGTACCTACATCCACGGAATCGCCTCCCTTTTTATAAATCTCGACGATACGGGAGTTGATCGGTGAGTTGATGATTTCCTCGAAAGCAGGAACCACCTTGCCGGATGCGCTAACGGAAACCTCGATCACTCCTTTATCTACCGTTGAAAAAACCAAGTCCTTCCGTTGCAGGCTGGTTTGCATGAAACCGATCACCCCGCCTATTAAGACAACGGCAATACCAATCCCCGCCCCCAGCTTTATAAACTGTTTACGCTGCTCCTTCTGCCGAACCTCTTTTGATATCTCTCTGTCCATATTTAGTTTGTTTTTATTTCCCACCCTCCAAAGAGCAAACCCCGTGCCAAAAACGTAAGTGATTGATTTATTGAAGAAATAAAACAAAAGAGATGTCCGATATCGAACACTGTGTCCGCTTTTGTACGAAAACAAAGACATCAGCAATGAGAATCTACAGATATTCAATCATAATTAACATATAAATACTTGATTATCTTTACAAAAAGGACTATTTTTGGGAAAATCCATAATCAAGGAATACCAATCTTATATTATTTACCCTAAATTCTAAAGAGAGATGAAAAAAACAGTAACTTTCGTTTGGAGCATTTTCCTCCTCGTGTTTATATCGATAGATATGAACGCACAATCAATAAAAAGTTGGGATTACCCCATAAAACCAGGAACGGAGGCTTGGCAAGCATTATCCACACATGAGGATATGCTGAAAGCCTGCCAAATTCCGGCAGAGATATTAAAAACGGTATCAACAGAAGAGCTTATAGAACTTTGCCTTGCTTACCCATTATTAGGTGACATATTCGCTTACAATGGAATACAGGAAGGCATTAGCAAGGTTTCCGCACGTTTTAACGGGTTACAAGAGTTATTCAAAAGGAAAGACAATGCTTCTTTGCTATTTGAGAAGATGAAAAAACAAGAATTACTGAAAGCAGGAGTGTTGACTTCCATAGAAATAGGTAATGAAATTAGTCGGCAAATGGTAATCGAGGCTCTTCTGTCTAATGAGACGATATTATCTAATACAAATAATCTTTTACAGCAAGAGATCTCCTCCGAAGCCGTAAAGAGACTCATTTACAAACAAAACAACCCGGATATTTATGGACAATATGGTCTAAAAACCGTAGTCTATCTCCTAGGTCGAAGTCTAGAACGGATAGACAACAAGACCATTACGCCCAAATTTAAACAATTCACCATCGATGAAAAGCTAACGGGCAGTAATGTAATCGAAGAGTTATTAAAACAATACATTGTAACCTTTAATAAATTGAGATCATGAAAAAAGTATTATACTATTTAATAATCATGCTGGCATTCACGCTGAACGCATGTGACAATGAAATGGATAATATGCAAGGAGGTGATAAAGAAATCTTGACATCCAGTTCAGAAATTGTCATTAAAGACGGAAAGATAACATATCCTAAATGGTTGGTGAATGTAGTAGATTCTGTCGCTCACTCCCATGTCAAGGGAACAGACTATCCATACCCTTGGGTCTTTACTATTCAAGGAGATGGAAAAGAACACATTCTCGTTTTGGATGGGGTGAATTCTTGTGCTTCTTGCGGGCAATTACTATTCTTGCTTTCCGGAGAACGAATCGAAAAATTCCCCAATGAATGGATCACTATGGAGAATTTAAACATGATTTGGGAGCCGAATCTCAATGTTGAGACAAAAGCTCAAGGAGCAGCCGCTACTGTTTACACTCCTAACGGGACACTCGTTAATGACACTTACTACAGAAGTGAGGAATTATCAGCCTCACAAAAAGCGAGCCATGACCAATATTGTACAACAACCTATTCACAAGCAACTCTAATAAGTAGTTCAACAACCACTTACAATTGTCATGCCTATGCTTGGTATATGACAGAAGGCGGATCAGCAGTTTGGATGGGATGGACTATTAATCCCACAAACGTATATTGGTTAGATGGTAGTTATATATCAACAACAGGTGCCGCAACCAAAGTATCCTATCTTAGTGATAATCACTCTGCCGTAACGACATCTACGCCCAATATATTCATCTCCAAATGGGGGGAATACGCTCTTATGAGGCATCCCAAAGCTCATTGTCCCTTTGATGCATCAAGCTTAAAATATATGAAAAAAAATGATATGCCGACTGTTTATATAGGGAAGAGTCAAGAGGATTATAGTAGCGGCAGTTCCTCTATCAATGCGCCAGGGGGTAATGCCACGACGACTTTATATGCTTACACAAAGACAGGAACTCCGACCTCGTATAGCTGGAACGCTGAATTCTATGGAGAATGCGATAGATGGTACACTTATCCTTCCGGTAATCGATTAGATGTTAGTGTCTATCTAAACTCCCAACATTACGGTGGATCTCTTCGCATCACCTGCGCAATGTATAATGGAAGTTCTTTAATAGGCACAGCAACCTATTATTTGAACGTAAATCCGTAGCAATTATACAAGAACAAGGATCTCGTCGAAACAAGATCCTTGTTCTTGATTCAATATACTTAAATCGATTTCGCTCAAAACTTTTCCGATAGGCCTGTTGTTCTATGCCCAAAACTTATAAACGCAAAATGTATGAACACAAGACTTATCCTATTCACATGTATAGCCGGTCTGACTCTCTTTTTCTCTGGCTGTAGCAAAAATGATGATGATCATCAAGGTATTATCCCTCTCCCCCCGGTAGAGAACGCTTTTCAAGAGAAATATCCCGATGCCAAGAACCCTGTTTTTGAGATCGAAGGTAACTATTATGTGGTAGATTTCAATAATGAAGGTTCCGAGACAACCGCTTGGTTCACGGATCAAGGCGTATGGATGATGGAAAAGATAGACATCTCTTTCGCCCAATTACCGGCAGCGGTATCCACCGCCTTCAAACAAGGCTTTTACTCAAATTGGACCGTGGATGACACGTACGCCATCAATCGCCTAAATATGGGAATCGTTTACAAGATCGAGGCAGAGCAGTCCAATAGCGAAGTAGACCTGTATTATTCACAGTATGGAAACCTGATCAAAGCCGTAGACGATGAGATCAATAATGACGTACCGATCGTTATCCCGAAAGAGGTCAGCAACCTGATGGAGATCACTTTCGCCAACGCCGAGTTGCTGGATATCCAACAGAACAGCCTAGGTTACGAGCTGGATATGATCGATAACCAGATTTATAAAGTGGCACAATTGAATAAGGATTACAGGTGGCAAAGTACCACATGGGCCATGTCCGAGCAAGAGGTTCCGCAGATCGTGATGCAAGGCTTCGAATCCTCCGCTTACGCTAGCGACAAGGTACAGTCAATATATACGTTATTGAATGCCAATGGCACCTTCTACCTATTCAAGGTTTCACATAACGGGCAGGACGAGACGATTACCTTTGATGTATTCGGGAATATCGTGAAGCCTGAATAAAGAGCGGAAACAACATCCAACTGATAACAAACCGCGCGATTCACAGCCGTCTCCGGACTTGAATCGCGTGGTTTGCGTTATATGATAATCAAGCTTATTTACTGATCAATTCCAAGGTCGCCCCTTTTACTCCCGGCGCGGAAGCCTCGAAATAGATCGTTCCCGGTTCCTCGGCCGTCTGCACGATAGCGGTAAGTTGCCCGCTAAACAGTTTCATTTCCGGAAGATGGAAGAGTTCCAGACTGGCGCTATTTCCATTTGCCGCCGCACGGTAGGCTCCGGCACCACGAACCTTAAACTGGATCTGTCGGGTATCATCCGGACAAAGGTTCCCGTTCTTGTCTACGACTCTAACATTGATGAAAGAAAGGTCTTTTCCGTCAGCCGTCAATTGGTTACGATCGGCGGATAACTCAATATGATGCGGCTTCCCTGCGGTATGAACCTCCTCCTCGGCCACAGCGTTACCCTCCTTGTCATAAGCGACCACCTTCAAAGTTCCCGGCTCGTATTTGGTATCCATCCACATCAAACGATATCGTTTCTGGCGCTCGAAACTCTTTTGAGCCGCTTCGGTATAACTACTATCGATACCGATGCTTAGATCTTTCGTACGTTTCCCTTGGCTCTTTCCGTTGATAAACAATTCGGCGGAAGGATAATTGGTATAAACGAATACGGGTGTCACCTCGCCCTCACGTCCCGGCCATGTCCAATGCGGCAGGATATGCAATGTCTTGGCGCTTTTGTTCCAATGACTACGGTATAGATAGTAACGATCCTTGGGGATACCCGCCAAATCGATAATACCGAACAAGGAGCTATGGCTTGGCCAATTCGTATAATAAGGAGTAGGCTCGCCCAGATAATCAAATCCTGTCCATACGAATTCCCCGATACAATACGGAAGGTCCTCATGCTGGATAAAATCGTCTTCCGGCAGATTAGACCAGCTGCAATGCTCCACGTCGTACGAGGAACTTTGGTGATCCTCATAGACAGCCATCGCCTTACGCTCTACCGGGAATTTATACACCCCTCGTGAGCTAACCGTGGAGGCAGTCTCGCTTCCCAAGATTATCCCTTGGGGTAATTTCTGGTAATTCACCTGATAACGGAACGGACGATAATTAAATCCCGCCACATCCATTACCGCCGCCATATTATTATTCACGACGGCATCCGGGGCATCCATACCTTGCGTCACCGGACGAGTCGGGTCTTCCCGATGGCAGATATCCTGTAAGAACTTGGAGATCTTACAACCGCTCTCATCCCATTGGTTAGGCACCTCGTTACCGACGCACCACATCACGACGCTCGGGTTATTCCGGTAATGATGTACCAAATTCACGAGGTCTTTCTCCACCCATTCGTCGAAAATCAAATTATAGCCGTTCGCGCATTTCGCCTTGTTCCATTCGTCGAAGCTCTCTGCCATCAACATCATACCCATCTCATCGCAAGCCTTTACCAACTCGGGAGCCGGCATATTATGGGAAGTACGGATAGCGTTGCATCCCATGTCCTTCAAGATCCGGATCTGACGACGGATAGCGGCATCATTGACGGCAGCCCCTAACGGGCCTAAGTCATGGTGATTACAAACGCCTTTGAATACCGTCTTCTCACCATTCAAGAAAAAGCCTTTATTCGGAATGATCTCGATCGAACGGATACCGAACGGGGTCGTATAGAGATCTTTCAGTTGATCGCCCTCATAGAGACGAGTCTCCGCAGAATACAAGGCAGGCATATCCGGCGACCATAAAGTCGGGGTCTGGATGATAAACTCTTGGGAGAGGCTATTATCATTGTACTTAATCTGTGAGAGAGGCGTAGTCTGCTCCGTCAACTTTTGCCCGTTCGGATTCCATACACTGGTTTTCACGCTATACTTGCTGGCATCGGCCCCTTCCGGCAGTACGATTTTCGTCTGTACATTGACTTTCGCAAATTCCTTCGTGGCGGTCGGGGTCGTAATATAAGTTCCCCAGACCGGGATATAGGCGTTTTCCGTCACGATTACATGTACATTCCTATATAATCCCGCTCCCGGATACCAACGGGAGGATTCCGGCAAGTTCTCAAGGCGAACCGCCAAGGTGTTCTTTTTCCCCGGGATGAGCTGTTTCGTGATATCGAAATAGAAAGAATTATAGCCATACGGCCAATATCCAACCTCTTGCCCGTTCACGTAGACCTTGGCATGGCTCATCGCACCGTCGAACAGGATCGTGACACGCTTCCCATCCGTAAATTGAGGAACCTCAAACTCGGTCCGGTACCAGCCGACTCCCACGAAAGGCAAACCTCCGGTTCGGCCGGCATGTTCCATGGCCTCCGTTTGTCCGTCTTGGGCGATAGCGACCTCTTGCTTATCATTCTGAGAGCTGAAAGGGCCGTAAATCGCCCAATCATGCGGAACGGTCACCGATTGCCACTTACTATCATTGAAAGTAGGATTGATAAACTCCGGGCGGTCTTCCCGGGTGAACTTCCAATTCTTTTCCAACAGGAACTCACTGCGTACTTGCGAGAAAAGCGCAGGGAAAAGGCAAAACAAACCGATCAAAATAGCGAAACTTGTTCTTTTCATTCGTTTTTTGTGTTTTTGTTATTCATAGCGGAACAAAAATAAGTATTTTTGTCTCCAATACAAACTAAATCAAAAGAATTGCACAGCATGTTGTTACAATTAGCTTTCGTTTTAATAGCCATTATTATAGGTGCCCGTATCGGTGGTATCGGATTAGGCGTGTTAGGAGGTCTCGGACTCGGTATACTCACCTTTGGATTCGGGCTCCAGCCCACTTCCCCTCCTATCGATGTCATGCTTATGATCGTTGCCGTAATAGCGGCAGCTAGTTGTATGCAAGCCGCTGGCGGACTTGATCTGATGGTTAAGTGGGCGGAGAAATTGCTTCGCAAGAATCCTCAACGAATCACGATATTAAGCCCGTTCGTCACCTATTTGTTTACCTTCATAGCCGGAACGGGGCATGTGGCTTATTCGGTCCTTCCAGTAATCGCCGAGGTCGCTACGGAAACGAAGATCCGTCCCGAACGTCCGATGGCGATCGCCGTGATCGCTTCCCAGCAGGCTATTACGGCCAGTCCGATATCGGCGGCTACGGTAGCCATGCTTAGTATGTTATCCGGATATCATATTTCCTTGATGAATATCCTTATGATATCAGTTCCTTGTACCTTATTGGGGGTATTGGCGGGAGCGATCTATTCTTTAAGGGTTGGTAAAGAATTGGATCAAGATCCGGAATACTTAAAGCGGGTAGCGAACCATGAGTTCAGCACGAAGCATTACAAGGCGAAAGGCGTTGAAAACCAAATGAAAGCGGCCTTATCGGTCTCTATATTTGTTCTCGCTACGATAGCGATCGTTATTTTTGGTTCTATGGAGTCCCTACGTCCGGTCTTTACCGTCGGCACGGAAAAGGTCTCGATGCAGATGTCACATATTATTGAGGTATTAATGTTGACAGCCTCCGCTTTCATCTTATTATTTACAAAAACAGATGGTATCAAGGCCGCACAGGGTTCCGTTTTTTCCGCAGGCATGCAAGCGGTGGTAGCGATCTTCGGTATCGCTTGGATGGGAGATACATTTATCGCCGGCAATATGACTGAATTAAAGGGATCTATCGAGCATATAGTTACACAGATGCCTTGGTTATTCGGATTGGCCCTTTTCGTAATGTCCATTTTATTATTTAGCCAAGCGGCTACCATTCGTGCGTTATTGCCGCTAGGGATCGCATTGGGAATCTCACCCTATATGTTGATCGCTTTATTCCCCGCCGTAAACGGTTATTTCTTCATCCCAAACTACCCGACAGTCGTAGCCGCCATCAACTTCGATCGTACAGGCACGACCCGCATCGGTAAATACATCTTGAACCATTCTTTCATGATGCCGGGATTGATAGCGACCGGGGTTTCTGTAGGATTGGGGTTACTATTCATTCAATTCATATAATAAGAAAGCAAAAATAGAGACGCAGCATACACGCTACGTCTCTACACCCCACACCATATATCATATTATATTACTTCAACAATTTTTCCTGAATCAACTGCTTTAACTCCAGTTTTCCCATCGTGCCGATCATCATCTCACGGGGGCCGTCTAGCGGGCAAAACATCAAAGTGGGAATCGTTCGGATATTAAAGGCTGTCTCGAGTGCCTCCTCTTGATCTACATCCACCTTATAAATATAAATCTTCCCATCAAATTCTTTGGCAAACTCATCCAATATAGGGCTTAAGCGTTTGCAATAACCGCACCAAGGAGCGTGAAAATCTATGAGGCAAGGACGACTTCCTATATATTTCCAATCTTTGGGATTCGCCTCAAAATCACCGACATTGGCGATAAAACCATCTTTCGTTAAATCGATCACTACCATACTTCTCTATATTTTGATTTATAATATAACAAAGATAAGTATGAATAGGTTGCGGTATTTTTTATACTTTCGCGGCATCGTTTTAACAACAGACAGAATGCTCACACTTGATAAAATTTATCAGGCATCATATGCCTTGAAGACAGTCATCAGACGCACTGATTTAATCAGCGCTCCCAATATCAATCCGGAATCCCATATTTTTCTAAAACCAGAGAACTTACAAGTAACCGGATCGTTTAAAGTGCGCGGCGCTTGTTTCAAGATCGCCCAGCTTACGGAAGAAGAGAAATCGCATGGCGTAGTGGCTTGCTCGGCGGGAAACCATGCCCAAGGTGTGGCATTAGCGGCTACCGCTCATGGTATCAAGTCCTTAATCTGCTTGCCCGATAACGCTCCTATCTCTAAAGTCGAGGCTACTAAATCTTATGGGGCAGATGTATGCCTTGTCGAAGGTGTTTACGATGACGCCTATAACAAGGCTTTACAATTGAAGGATGAGAAAGGATACACATTTATCCATCCGTTTGATGATGAGGATGTGATCGCCGGACAAGGGACCATCGGTTTGGAGTTATTGGAACAACTCCCGGAAGTAGAGGCCGTAATCATTCCGATCGGAGGGGGTGGGCTGATCTCCGGAGTCGCCTATGCCATCAAGAACTTGAACCCGAATATCAGAGTTTACGGAGTGCAAGCCAAAGGAGCGCCCAGCATGTTAAACTCTATCGAGCATGGGAAAATCGAACGCCTCGAAGGTGTCCGTACCATAGCCGACGGTATCGCCGTAAAAGAACCGGGAATACATACTTTCGATCTTTGCCAGCAATATGTGGACGAGATCGTATCCGTGACAGACGATGAGATTTCCACCGCTATCCTCGCATTGATCGAGCAACATAAATTAATCGCCGAAGGGGCGGGTGCCGTAGCCGTGGCCGCCGCCATGTTTAATAAAGTACCCATCAAAGGGAAAAAAGTAATCTGTTTGATTTCCGGCGGAAATATCGACGTGAATATCCTTTCCCGGGTAATCGGACGTGGTTTGCAGAAATCCGGCCGCTCTTGTTCCATGACGATCGAATTGGTAGACAAACCCGGACAACTACAGCACGTATCTGAAATCATTGCCTCTACCGGCGCTAACGTAGTATCCGTATATCACGAGCGTGTCAGCCATACGGCTGATATCAATGGCTGTTATCTGCGGTTGGAGATGGAAACAAGGAATCAACAGCAGATTAATGAGATCCGGCAATTACTCACCGTTTCGGGATATAAGATAGTGGAAGGATAAACAATTCGCCCCTAAGCATACAACTGATTGGCAAACCATTACTGTGCCACTACTTTCCATAGGCGTGGCACAGCCGTGCCATCCTAGTGGCACACTTGTGCCATCCTTATGGCATAGCTGTGCCATCACGGTGGCACAAGCGTGCCCTAAGAATGGCACAAGCTAAATATTAATATATTGTCTTAATGTATTCACATACTCCTCCATCGCCAAGCGTCCTTTGTCTGTGATCCGGCAAACCGTTCGGGGCTTCTTCCCGGCAAACCCCTTCTCCATCTCGATATAACCAGCTTCATTAAGTTTGTCCAATTGGACGCTGAGATTTCCCGCGGTAGCGCTCGTCTTCTCCTTGATATAGACAAACTCCGCCTCCTCCACCGATAGTAAAATGGACATCACCGCTAGCCGGAGTTGGGAATGCAATAAAGGATCTAATTCTTTAAACATTGTTTTTTAGCTTTATTATTAAGAATATGCCCGGGAATAATCATCATTACCACAAATGAAAGGCCAAAATACAAATACCATAAAACCGTGACAGGATCATGATTTATCAAACTCATCAGCATGTGGATAACTAAAACGAAAGCAACCACCGGAGAGTAAATCATCCATTTCTCCCGCAAGATAATACCATTTATAGATACCCCTAATCCACAATATAATAACGATAAAGGAAGCATCAATATAAAATTGACGGATTGCCCATAAAGCGCACAAAATACCGAGATCAAGACGAACGTCAGTCCAAACATACAGCCAAACACTTGCCATACCTTGGAGATCGTCTTGTCCGTATAAGTCACCACGGCCGGCTCACAACCTCTTTGCTTATATGAAATAACTGGTCCGACAGCAAACATGAGCATCCATCCCCAAGACCAAATATAATTTTGAGTACACAATATCAAGGAGGATATCACGACCGATAAGAGGACGGTAAAATATCCCCAATAAAGTAACACATTGCCACTCCCTACTTTCATGTTTCGCTTACTGGAGTTAATCATCTGAGTGATAATATCCAGACTTTCTTTTTCTGATAATTTTCTATCTTCCATAATTGTATTTATTTTATGTTATTTTTCATTCAGGCGACTCCGTTCGGAACCGGAACCTATCTCAATCTTACTCTTCCTTACTTTCTTTCCGCTATTGAAATTCCATGTCAACGCAACCTTAAAGACCCTTCCAGTAAGTCCGTTTTCATAACGGGATGATGTTCGATAAACATCCAACGTACTGGCGTACTCATTGGCTTGATTAAAGATATTATCGACTGAAACCGCCAACAATAGCTTATCATTCAAAAGTTTCTTCCTCGCCATTACTCCAACCGTATGCCGGGGGGCGACCTCGCTATTACCGGAATATAGCCGGCTCGTTCCGCTATACCGGGCCTCCACCGTAAAACCTGCCGGCAATGCAAAGGTAGCGATCACATTGGCAAACCCTAAATAATGAGACGAGAAAGAAGACAATTCCGTCATCCGGATATCCTGCCGTACGCCTATGAAATTCCCTGTCAAGTTACACCAAGTAAAGGGTTGATACGGCAAGCTGACCGCTACAAACCAATGGTTTTCCCGATCGTGATTTTCATACGTGATATAGGATACATCGGGATTCGCCACATCTTGTTTACAGAACTCCCGGATCAAGTCGTGGTGCAAGTTTCCTCCTACAGTCACCGTATAACGATAATTATAAACCAACGTTACACTGAAACGATTGATATAAGTAGGACGCAGATAGGGATTCCCGATCTGGTAGCTATAGTCCGAACTCTGTATACGATTCGGATTCAAGGTATAGAACGGAGGACGTTCGATATTACGAGCATATTGCCCGACCAGCATCCACCTCTTGATGGGATCGAACGCATAGGTCACGCCCAAGTTCGGAAAAAGATCCAGATAATCCCGGCTAAAATCCTCACTTCTATCCGACGTCTTGGAATATTCCGCACGTACCCCCGCAGCAAACGACCAGTTCTTGATCTCCGCAAAGAAAGAGGCGTAAGCTCCTACTATATTTTCATTATATCTCAAGGTATATCCATATTCCTCATTTGGAATCCAGCTACCACTAGAGGTTAACCCCTCGTACAAGGAATGATCATCCATCAACATATAGGTATATTTAGCCCCGATTTTCAAAGACATCTTTTTACGCAAGTTCTTTTGGAAAGAAATATCGGTTGTCGCCATATCATAATCCGCCGCCGCATGACTCCGGTAAACCGTGTCATAGCTCCAACTAGACTGTTCATAACAGATCGTATGGAAATTATCCCCGGTCGATCGCTTACTTACGTAATCGGCTATGACCTTAAATACCGAGCCTCGATCATCCATTTCGCGTAAGTAATTGACCGTAGCGGAAAACGTGTTATAATCATCCTTCTGTCGATAATTCCCCGTACTCTTCATAGGATAAGAGTTCTTTACTAAATCCGTTTGACTCCAAGATGTTCCATCCGAAGCTTGATTGATATATTCGATCTCAGCTCCGACACTATTCAGCGAATCGATCTCGAAAATAGCCCCGACACGTCCATTCCCATATTTGGAATCCGTATCATACAAAGATTGAGACACAAACTTATTCCCCACCGTTCCGTATTCCCTGTTGGAGTTGATCTCTCCTTTATCCCGGGGAGTAAAAGTACCCGATACCGCTCCATTCAAGCTCCATTTCCCGACACGTGCATTTACGGACGCCGATGGAATATACCCTTGTAAAGATGGAGACAATGACGTACCTAAAGATACATATCCTTGCATACCGTTATCCGGACGTCGCCGCAATGAGATCTTGATCACTCCACCCTTAGTTGAGGCCTCATACTCAACTCCCGCGATCGGTATTACCTCAATCCTTTTTATATCCTCCGATTTCAAAGACTGCAAATAAGCCAGTAGCTCCTCTCCCGTTAAACGAATCTCACGATCATCCACAAACACCTTCGTTCCTTGCGCCCCATTTATCGAGATAGTTTCATCCGAGAGCCAGACACCCGGTGCCTGTGATAATAATTCCGTACCATCCTTTCCGGCAGAAGGCATGACCGACATGATAAAGCGGTCCGCCTTCCGCTCGATATTCTTCGCTTGAACAACGACTTCCCTCAGAACATGGTTCGATAGATCTAGAATCAAGGAATCCCGCCGTTTTATCGGCAAGATCAGCTCTTTCCGTAAAGGCTCGTATCCGAGGCATTGAACAACAAGCCTATACTTCCCAGCCTCCGCCTCCATGCTAAAATCGCCATCACTATTGGCCACGGCACCCCCTACCTGTTTTTCTCCCGATAAAAGCACAGCGGTCGCATATTCCACGGCATTTCCCTCCGCATCGGAAACATGGGCTTTATAAACCGTTTGTCCCGAGATCTTTTGGGCACTACCCCCGCCTATCGCCAAAATCCAGAGCCATAGTAGTAAAAACCGTACCATGGCTCTATTGATTTACCGGATAATACAGTTTTAATTTGAAAGTCGCTTCCTCATCCTTCACCTCGCAACTTTTCAACACATATCCTTCCGCAGGCCCTTTTCCTTCCAGCATATCCATTTGCCAATTCTCGTTCTCGTCATGGAATACGGACAGATCAAACTTTTCCCAATCCACGTTTTCCAGCCGGATCGTAACATTTCCTTTCTCAGACTTCGCCATGCCATAAACAGGCTTGGTATCTTTTCCTGACTGAGCCATAACTAGGATATTCCCATGGTTACCACGTATATTTCCAATCTCTACAATAATAGTACGTGCCTCTATGCAACCACATACCAACATGAATAAAGATAATATGAATAAAACTCGTCTCATTTTAGTATCCTCCTCTTAATTATTATCACTGTTACTGCAAACAAGTTTATTTTATAAACCATCCATGGATAAAAAAATGCAAAGGAGCTGCGCATCACTCTTTGCACATCGCAAATATAGACAAGTTTATTTTATAAACCAAATAATATTATAAAATATTCCAATAAAAATTTGACTCTGCAAAATACAGCCAAAATCCCCCACTAACCCTCCTAGAAAACACGTACATGCTTTCAAAACAACCATTTTAAGTTTGAAACAAAGCAACTTTTTCGCTATATTGCGCACATTTAGAATATATATGAACAGGACCAACATACAAATAACTAAAGATATGAACGAACGAATAATTGCTATACAAGCAGATATTACGACATTGGATGTAGACGCCATCGTAAATGCCGCGAACAATAGCTTATTGGGAGGTGGCGGCGTAGACGGTGCCATCCATTGGGCCGCCGGTCCGGAACTCCTTGACGAATGCCGGACTTTACAAGGATGCCCGACCGGAGAGGCGAAGATAACGAAAGGTTATCGATTGAAAGCCCGTCATGTCATACACACCGTCGGTCCCATCTACCGAAACGGACAACACGGAGAGCCGGAGCTACTGGAAAATTGTTATCGAAACTCCTTGCGATTGGCGAAAGAGAACAGACTGAGAACAATCGCTTTCCCATCAATAAGCACCGGCGTATATGGCTATCCTATCGAGGAGGCTGCACAGATAGCGATCCGCACGATCGATACCTTCCTAAAAGAGAATCCGGAAATCCAGCAAGTCACGATGTGCTGTTTCTCCGGATACGACAAATCGGTTTATACGAAAGCGCTGGAACAAATTACAACTCACGAGCCGTAATGTGGAAACACCCTTGCTTGCGTTCGTGCTTGATATAGCAACGATCCGCCCTGCGCAAATCACGAAGCACGGAGGCAAGCACCATTTTCAAGCGGTCCTTATCAATATTTAAGGTATCTTTCTCATCTATCTTAGTATAGCGTACCCATGATACATCGAACGTAGTTCCGTATTGGTGGGCAGAGTTGAGAGAAGAGTTCGTATTCCTTTTTCTCAATTTCTTGACATCGGCAACCGTACGGGTTACACTGGTTACCTTTATTTTATAGATGGAAGCATTCAAGTTTTTCAATGAGTCTTGGAAGTTTTTCCCGATATCCTCCAGCAGATTAGCGGCTTCCGGCACCAAATACGGAATAGAGTGCGTCAACTCCTCTACCTCGTAATAGTCATTCGTCTTGATCTCCACCATATCCCGGGAGGCGTGCTCCGCTCCTTCCCTCGAAGAGACAGGCTCTATGCCGATCTTCTTCGCAACGGACAAATGAACGTCATTCAAATCATTAAAATCACGATTATAGCTTCCATTGTACCAAATCTTCTTCAATTCACCTCTTTTCTCCTTACAAGAAGAAAAAGCCGTCGCCGACACGATCACGGCCAGCAACAACATCACATTAAACACAGTCTTCATCTTCATTACCTTCGTTTTGCCAGACAAACATACGGAAAAATCCGAAATTACCCCTTAACTCCAATTAGTTTTTCTCTAAATGGTAGACGGACGGCTGAAAGATGTGTTCCCGTGAAATAAAACTTCTCCCTTTGCATCAATGGATAAAGAATATTACTAATTTTGTAACTTGATTCGAATAATAAAAAATAGCACATCTTTTTGAAGCGTAATTTAATAAAAGGAATAGCGGATGATTGAAAGAATTTATATTCTTGAAAGCGTAGACCCGGTAATTTTCTACGGTGTGAATAACTCTAATATGCAATTGATCAAGACATTGTTTCCGAAATTGCGTATCGTTGCCCGTGGAAATGTGATGAAAGTGATTGGAGATGAGGATGAGTCCGAGCTTTTTCTCAAGAAAATCCGTGAGGTGGAAAAATACTGTGAGGAGTTTAACTCGCTCTCCGAAGACGTGATTCTGGATATTATAAAAGGGAAAGGCCCCACGGTCGTGAAGCAGGAGAACCTGATCATCCACGGCATGAATGGCAAGCCGATTACCGCACGTACCGAGAATCAACAGTTATTGGTAAAGGCTTTCGAGAACAACGATCTGGTTTTCGCCACAGGACCCGCCGGTTCGGGCAAAACATTCGTCGCTATCGCCCTAGCCGTAAAAGCATTAAAGAATAAGGAAGTACGGAAGATCATCTTAAGCCGTCCCGCCGTGGAAGCCGGAGAAAAACTGGGTTTCTTGCCGGGTGAGATGAAAGATAAGCTAGATCCCTATCTGCAACCGCTTTACGATGCCTTGCAGGATATGATACCGGCAGCCAAGCTGAAGGAATATATGGAGAATAACGTGATACAGATCGCCCCGCTAGCGTTTATGCGCGGTCGTACCTTGAACGACGCCGTCATTATATTGGACGAGGCGCAAAACACGACGACGCATCAAATCAAGATGTTCTTGACCCGCTTGGGTATGAACGCCAAGATGATCGTCACCGGAGATGTCACGCAGATAGACCTTCCGCCTTCTACCACGTCCGGATTGATACAGGCCATGCAAATATTGAAGGGCGTAAACGGGATCGGTAAGATCGAGTTCACCAAGAAAGATATTGTCCGGCATAAACTTGTCCAACGAATCGTAGAGGCTTATGATAAGTTCGATGATAAACGGAAGAAAGAGATCAAAGAGGCAAAAGAGAAGAAAACGAATATAGACAACAACTAAAAGTAAGAGTCATGAAGAAGGCATTAGTTAAAACAGACTTCAATTTCCCGCGACAAAAGAGCGTATACCATGGGAAAGTACGCGACGTGTACAACATCAATGACGAGGTATTGGTAATGGTCGCTACAGACCGTATTTCCGCTTTCGATGTTATCTTGCCGGAAGGTATTCCTTACAAGGGACAAATGTTAAACCAGATCGCCGCCAAGTTCCTTGACGCTACGACTGATATTTGTCCGAACTGGAAAATGGCGACTCCGGACCCGATGGTAACGGTTGGCGTTCAATGCCAAGGTTTCCCGGTTGAGATGATCGTACGCGGTTATCTGTGCGGAAGCGCATGGCGTGCTTATAAGAGCGGCGTGCGTGAGATCTGCGGCGTGAAACTACCGGAGGGTATGCGTGAAAACCAACGTTTCCCCGAACCCATCATCACCCCGACCACAAAGGCTGAGATCGGAGAGCATGATCAAGATATCTCTAAAGAGGAGATTCTCGCTAAAGGTTTGGTCTCTAAAGAGGACTACGAGGTTCTTGAGAAATATACGATGGCCTTGTTTAAACGCGGTACCGAGATCGCTAAGGAACGTGGCTTGATCTTGGTTGACACGAAATATGAGTTCGGCCATCGTGACGGCAAGATCTATTTGATCGACGAGATCCATACTCCGGATTCCTCCCGTTATTTCTACTCAGAAGGATACGAGGATCGTTTCGCCAAAGGGGAACCGCAGAAGCAACTTTCCAAGGAGTTCGTCCGCGAATGGTTGATGGAAAATGGCTTCCAAGGTAAATCCGGACAGAAAGTTCCTGAAATGACACCGGAGATCGTAGAAGGAATCAGCAACCGATATATCGAATTGTTCGAGCATATCACAGGGGAGACTTTCGTAAAAGGCGAGACTGATAACTTGCTGAACCGCATCGAGAAAAACGTTACCGAATATTTACAGAATAAATAAGATACCGCACATGACACAGTATGGTTCAGAGACAATACTTCCTTATAACAAAGAGGAACAAAAGGGTACGCAAGTCAAACGTATGTTCGACTCGATAGCCGAAACGTATGATCAACTCAACCATACTCTCTCATTTGGTATCGACAAGATATGGCGCAGGAAAGGGATCGCTTTCCTGCGTCCTTTCTCTCCTAAAACGATACTGGATATCGCTACCGGTACCGGAGACTTGGCTATCTCCATGTACAAAAAGCTGCGACCCGACCATATCGTCGGTGCCGACATCTCGTTAGGCATGATGGAAGTGGGACGGAAAAAAGTAGCTGCCGCCGGTTATTCGGAGCATATATCCTTCGAGCAACAGGACTGTACGGCCTTGACCTACGAGGAAAACTCGTTCGATGCCGTAACCGCCGCTTTCGGGGTTCGTAATTTTGAGAACATAGAGCAAGGTATCTCAGAGATGTACCGGGTGCTGAAACCCGGTGGACATATCATGATCTTGGAACTTTCCACACCGGAACATTTTCCCATGAGACAACTCTACCAGATCTATTCAAAGACCGTCATCCCCTTTATCGGACGTCTACTCTCTAAAGAAAAAGTCGCGTATAATTATTTGCCGGCTTCCATCAAGGTAGTTCCTCAGGGAAAGGTCATGACGGATTTACTCACCCGCCAAGGCTTCAAGCAGGCCCGTGTACGGACCTTTACCTTCGGGATCTGTTCATTATATACAGGATCTAAAGAATAAACAATAAAAAGGTTATGCAGAAATATGGCTTACTGGGATATCCCCTCGGACATTCGTTTTCTAAAACGTATTTCAACCAGAAGTTTGAGGCGGAGAAGATCGACGCTGAGTACTTGAATTTCGAGATTCCCTCTATCAAGGAGATTAAGAACGTAATCAAAGAAAACCCTGAACTTAACGGTTTAAACGTGACCATTCCTTATAAGGAACAAGTAATCCCATATTTAGACGATTTGGATGACGATGCCCGTCAGATCGGAGCGGTAAATGTCATCAAGTTCACAAAAGGTCTTTTCGGCAAACTTAAACTGAAAGGATATAACTCGGATATTATCGGATTCAAGCAATCGATTGATCCTTTATTGAAAGAAACGCACCGGAAAGCGTTGATCCTTGGTACGGGAGGGGCGTCGAAGGCAGTCTTCCACGGACTGAAACAGCTAGGCGTTGGTGCCACGCTGGTTTCTCGCAAACCGAAAGAATTTTGTATCACGTACGATGAGATTACTCCGAAAACCATGGAGCAATATACGGTGATCGTAAACACGACTCCCTTAGGCATGTTCCCTAATATAGACTCATGTCCGGATATCCCGTACGATTTACTTACGCCGAATCATCTATTGTATGATTTACTTTACAATCCGGATGAGACCCTTTTCATGAAGAAAGGAAAAGAAAAAGGCGCCGTCGTGAAAAATGGTCTGGAAATGCTTCTATTACAGGCTTTCGCCGCTTGGGAGATCTGGCAGAAATAGATCGAACGATATCTTTCCAACCACATGATTTGATGAAGCTAGCTTCGTGAGCCAATGAAGTTAGCTTCGTTAGTCAATGAAGTTAACTTCACAAGCGTATGAAGTTAACTTACTTCAACCAAGTCAATACATAGTCCGGTGTAACTTGATATGCCAACTCATATTCCCGACATGCCTCGGTCCGGGTTTCTCGTCCCTTAAACGTCCCACTCGATAAATAAGGAAAAGGATTCACGTGAAGATGCTTTTGAAAGTCCACTCCTTCCTGCCCGATTATCTTGAACAAGGTTTCTTTGGCGCACCAATGGATTAATAGATGCTCGACCTCATGCTCCAGATCGATACCCGCCTCTTCCTCCGGATTCATAAAGCGACTTCGTATTTTCAAGATCCGGTCCGAACGATACTCGATATCGATCCCTGTCGGACGCTTATCCAAGATTACCGCCACATAATCTTTCGTATGAGATATACTTATATATAAAGGTACGCACGCGAGGAACGGGGCACCCGTAGAATGATAGTCAACCCTTACCTCCTCTCCTAAAAGCTCTTTTAAAAGCACCCGGCTGGCGAAACGTTCCTGCCTCCGCTTCTCTGCCGATACCCGCTCCAAAAAAGAAGAATAGTCCGCTTTATGCTCAAGCATCCCCAAAAGCTCATCAGAACTTTCTTCCATTTTCCAGACTCCATGCAGCGGCGAGAGTTGTTTATATAGCAAGGCCATATTATTCTTTCCAACTAAAAGTTTGTATAAGTTCTATGATATCTTCCCGGATATATTGGATAGCGGGAGCTAATGAATCCGCATTGGGTTTACAGTCAAAATACAAGGCTCCCCGGAAGAAATTCGATACACTATCTGTCAACAGGAATTGTATGGGAGAAGCCGATTCTCCATCCAGAAGAAACAGCGAGCCATAAACGTTTGCGGCAGGGTTGGAATACGCTTTCTCCGATATCCGACTCTCCGACTTTATTTGGCGGGCGACGAAAGAGCGGCTTTCCGTCTCCACCGTCACCAAGGACGCGGGAGTAATTGGCAAATAGCTGCAATAAAGCTTAGCCTCTAACTCCGGATACGAGATATTCAAGCCCGTAACACCCTTCTTTTGATCCGGCACCTCTATGACCGCAGTCTGAGAGACATCAAAATTAAAAGGCAGGTAACTGAGATTAAGCGGTTTATATTGTGCCTTCGAAGGTTCGATACGAACATAGCCCCGTGGCTTCGGCGTATATTCCACACACGAAATACAGCATATCCCTAAAAACAGAGAACCTCCTATGACAGCAGCTATCCATTTCATAAACATTTACTTCGTATCTTTCCCATTCTCATCATTCCCTGTACCTTCAGGGATACGGTTAAATTTAACCTTTAATATCCTCCTGTTATCCACTTCCAGCACTTGGAAACGATATTCCTTAAAATCTATAATCTCCCTACGGCGTGGAAAATCCCCTTTTATCTCCAACAAAAGACCGGCCAAAGTTTCCACTTCTTCCGTCAATTTACCAAAATCTGAGGGATCGGCATCGATAACCCGGAAGAAATCCGTCAATAATATCTTTGCCTCAAAGATCAAGCTACCGTCTGCTAAACGGATGAATTGTTGCTCATCCTCATCATACTCATCGGAGATCTCTCCGACAATTTCCTCTAGGATATCTTCCATCGTCACGATACCGGAGGTACCGCCAAACTCATCGACCACGATCGCCATATGAATTTTATTGGTACGGAACTCTTCCAGCAAATCATCGATCTTCTTGGTTTCCGGCACGAAATAGGCCGGTCTGATCAAGCTCTGCCAACGGAATGTATCGGGCTTGTCAATATAGGGCAATAAGTCCTTGATATATAAGATACCTTTTATATTATCCTCAGTCTCGGAATATACCGGAATACGCGAATAGCCGGATTTGATAATAAAATCAACCACCTCACGGAAACTGATCTTGATCTCGATATCTTCCATATCCAAACGAGGAGTCATGATCTCATCAGCGGTCTTATTATAAAACTTGATAATCTCCGCCAGCATCTCCTTCTCCTCCGGGATCTCGGTAGAGGTTAGCTCTAACGCTTTAGAAAGCTCATCTACAGAGATATCATATTTCTTTTTCGCTAACGCTTTATTGATGACCGATGTGGAATTAACCAAGATTTTCGAGAATGGGCGGCAGAAGCGTTCCAAACCACTTAATACAGAGGCTGAAAAACGAACAAAACGCAAAGAATTCTTCTGTGCGTAAATCTTAGGCATGATCTCCCCAAAAAGTAAAAGCAAGAAAGTCAGTAGAATCGTCTCAAGCACAAAGCCTAGAAGAGGAGCGGCCGAGAAATTAATCCAAGCGTTAATCGCATAGGTACACAACATAACGACCGCCACATTTACGAAATTATTAGCGATCAATATAGATGCCAATAGATACTCCGAACGTTCAAGGAGACGTTTGATAACAGGATCTGCCGGGCGATTCTCTTCCCCGATCTCATTTAGGTCGCCCGGGGTTAGAGAAAAGAATGCCACTTCAGAGGCCGACACGAAGCCGGAAACAAACAGCAGTAAAAAGGCAAGGCTTAATGCGATCACAGGACCCGCTGTCAGCGCCTGCACCGTTACGTTTTCAAATAAGCCCGATAAATAATAGTCCGAGTCCAAGGGAAACAGTATTAGTTAAACAATATCAGAACGGGAGATCATCCGCGTCACTGGATTCTGAGAATGCGCTAGGCTGCGAGGCGGCTGGCTGTTGATAAGCGGTATTTGGCGCCGTGGTCGGTTGAGCCGATTGTCCTTGCCCCACATTGGGCTGCATACTACCGCTTTGTGCAGTCGTATTTCCACCATCGGCCGGACGGGAACCCGTACTGTAAAACTCGATACGATCCGCATGGATCTCCGTAACATATCGCTTCACGCCGCTTTGGTCATCATAATTACGAGTACGAATCTTGCCTTCCACATATACACCGGAACCTTTACGTACCCATTTTTCCACGAAAGGAACCAAATCCCGACGAACTACGATATTATGCCACTCCGTACGTTCCGGAACCACCGTTCCATTTGCCAACGTATACCCACGTTCCGAGGTTGCCAGCGGGAAATTAGCGACAGCGGCACCACTGTCAAAATAGCGAACGTCAGGATCTTTGCCTACGTTGCCGATCAATATAACCTTATTCAATGACATAATTCAAATTCTTAATAACCATACAAAGAAACACAAATTCAATCATTCTCACAAGTTTCCGTTTAATTTCTCTAAATAAATATATATCAGCCGGGGAACGGCATACTTCTCAATATCCCGGCAAGGCAAAGAGAGATAATTCCCCAAGGATTCCGGAACCTGCTCTATCTCTATTTGATAGAAAGAAGCGTATAAAATTTGATGGGAGAGCGTATGCTTTACATTCGATAACCCTTGGGTGATACTCAATTTTCCAGCATCTCCCAATAGGTTACGGAAGGCTTGCGTCTCACACAAACCGGAAAAATCCATCGCATGATCCGTCTCGATCAAAGGAAATTCATACAAGCCGGTCCAGATATCCTTCCCCGCCCGTCTGTTCATCCAAGTTTGTCCTTTATATATAATGTATAGATAGTGGAAATAACGATCCCTTGTCTTCGTCTTATTTTGTTTCACCGGATAAGCTTGCACATTGCCGGAAGCGAACGCCATGCATTTATCTTTTAGCGGGCACACCCCGCAGTCCGGGTTTTGAGGAACACATTGCAAAGCACCCAATTCCATGATCGCCTGATTATGCGTCCCTGCGTTCTTAGGGTCCAAGATCATTCCGGCCAGTTCCGCGAATTGCTTTTTACCCTTCGTGGTGTCGATCGGCGTATCTACGGCAAACAAACGGGAAAGTACCCGGTACACATTTCCATCCACGACCGGACACGGTTGGTTCCAAGCAAAGGAGACGATCGCCGCCGCCGTATACTCCCCGATACCTTTCAAGGATAATACCTCTTTATAATTCTCCGGGAAAACCCCGTTAAACCGCTCCATGATAGATTTAGCCGCCGCATGTAAGTTACGAGCCCGGCTATAATACCCCAAGCCCTGCCAATATTTCAGCACCTCATCCTCTTCCGCCGCCGCTAGAGATGCCACATCCGGGAAACGTTCGGTGAAACGCAAAAAATACTCCAATCCCTGTACAACCCGGGTTTGTTGCAATATAATCTCCGATATCCAGATGATATAAGGGTCTCTCGTTTCCCTCCAAGGAAGCTCTCTTTTATAGGTTTCATACCACTCAACCAATATCCGGCTGATTTCTAACTCACTTTCATACTGTAACATAACTGCTTCCTTTCTCTCTTTTCAACATCATAACTATTTGATTACCGCAAACATACATATATATTACGAATCGAGAAGAATCTTTTTATTTAAAAATTGAAGCTCAATTCTTTTTCCACTTAAATAAAAAGCTATATATTTGCATTCCAAAAAATTAATAGGTCAAAATCAATTAATTAATTTATAGACATGACTAAAGCAGATATTGTTAGCGAGATTTCAAAAAGCACTGGTATCGACAAACAGACAGTGCTAGCAAGCGTTGAGTCCTTCATGGATATCGTAAAAAGTTCTTTAGCCCAAGGCGAAAACGTTTACTTGAGAGGTTTCGGAAGTTTCGTTATTAAGAAGAGAGCTCAAAAGACAGCTCGTAATATTTCAAAAAATACTACGATCATCATCCCGGAACACAACATTCCGTCATTCAAGCCGGCTAAGACTTTTATTGGTGAAGTTAAGTAATTAATTATTATACGTTTAATTTAAAATTTTAAAGCGATGCCTAGCGGAAAGAAAAGAAAAAGACATAAAATGTCTACGCACAAGCGCAAAAAGAGACTGAAGAAGAATAGACATAAGAAGAAATAAGTCTATCTAACGAACTCTAAAGAACAAACTTAATAAGTGACCTTTTAAGTTTGTTCTTTGCGTATTTTATAAGGTCTGATCTTAAAAAACACATCTTAAGTGATTAGTGAATTAGTAGTTGATGTACAGCCCAAAGAGGTATCTATCGCCGTCTTGGAGGACAAGAGCCTTGTGGAGCTCCAAAAGGAGGCCCGCAACGTCTCGTTCGCCGTTGGTGATATCTATCTAGGTAAGGTTAAGAAACTGATGCCGGGCTTAAACGCTGCGTTCATTGATGTCGGTTACAAAAAGGATGCGTTTCTTCACTATTTGGACTTAGGTCCTAACTTCAACACCCAACAGAAATATTTAAAGCAATTGCTGAGCGATCCCAAAAAGGCGCCGGTACTGTCGAAAACTCAGATTCTACCGGAGATCGAAAAGAACGGGAGTATTAGCGACGTGCTGAAAGTAGGACAAGAGGTGTTGGTTCAAATTGCTAAAGAGCCTATCTCGACGAAAGGTCCCCGATTGACTTCCGAGCTTTCTTTTGCCGGAAGATATATCGTGCTGATACCGTTCGCCGATAAAGTATCTGTCTCCACCAAAATTAAATCAAGCGAGGAACGGGCTCGTTTGCGCCAGTTAATCCAAAGTATCAAACCGAAGAATTTCAGTGTTATCGTACGGACATCCTCGGAGGGCAAACGTGTCGCAGAGCTTGATCATGAACTAAAGACATTGGTGAAACGATGGGAAGATAATATCGTGAAGGTGCCTAAACTCAAAGCTCCGGCTATCGTTTACGAAGAAACGGCACGTACCGTAGCTTTACTTCGGGATATATTCAACCCCTCTTTCCAAAATATTTATGTAAATGACAAGGAGGTCTACAATAATGTCCGCGACTATGTAAGCTTGATCGCACCGGGACGGGAAGAAATCGTACAGTTATATACGGGAGAGCTTCCTATCTTTGACAACTTTGCGGTCACCAAGCAAATCAAGTCGCTATTCGGACGAACTGTCACTTACAAGAGTGGAGCTTACTTGATTATCGAGCACACGGAAGCTATGCACGTTATCGACGTGAACAGCGGGAACCGTTCCAAAGGCAGCGATGCTCAAGAGAAGACAGCTATCGACGTAAATATAGCCGCCGCCGATGAGATCGCCCGTCAGCTCCGCTTACGAGACATGGGAGGTATCATCGTTATAGACTTTATCGATATGGCAGAGGCTGCCAACCGGCAAAAGCTATTTGAACACATGACAAAGGCAATGGCAAATGACCGGGCTAAACACAACATCCTTCCTCTTAGTAAGTTTGGCTTGATGCAGATTACCCGTCAGCGGGTACGTCCGGCAATGGACGTGGATACGTCAGAAGACTGCCCATCCTGTTTCGGAACAGGAACGGTTAAGCCTTCCATCCTGTTTACCGACAGCCTGGAAGAAAAAATAGATTGCTTAGTAAACAAACATCACGTGAAGAAATTCACCCTGCATGTACATCCGTATGTCGCAGCGTATGTGAACAAGGGGTTGTTCCCCTTGAGCATGAAGTGGAAAATGAAGTACACCCATGGTTTAAAAGTTATTCCCAATCAAAGTCTCGCCTTTCTTGAATACAAATTCTTTGATGCCGACAAGAATGAGCTTGACATGAAAGAAGAAAAGGAAATAATCAACAAATAACAAGAGAAGCCCCGGGCCTATTAAAACGGTTCCGGGGCTTTTTGTATCCTGCCAAACCGTCAAAATGTCACGATTCATGACACGTATTATTTATTTTCAAACCCGAACTTCTTTGGCACGGCATTTGTTGAATACTATGTGAATCCTTTCAACAAGGAAGATGACGGACGATGAATAATAACAATTAAAATATTTACAATCATGGGAAAGATTATTGGAATCGACTTAGGAACAACCAACTCTTGTGTTGCCGTATTGGAAGGTAACGAACCGGTTGTTATTGCGAACAGCGAAGGTAAAAGAACAACACCTTCAATCGTAGCTTTCGTAGAAGGCGGCGAGCGTAAGGTAGGTGATCCCGCAAAACGTCAGGCTATCACCAATCCTGAAAAGACTATATTCTCTATCAAACGTTTCATGGGTGAAACTTATGACCAAGTACAAAAGGAAATCAATCGCGTTCCTTATAAAGTAGTGCGTGGTGATAACAACACTCCTCGTGTAGATATCGAAGGACGTTTGTATACTCCGCAGGAAATCTCAGCGATGATCCTGCAGAAAATGAAAAAGACAGCTGAGGATTATTTGGGACAGGAAGTAACGGAAGCCGTTATCACAGTACCTGCTTACTTTAGTGACGCTCAACGTCAGGCTACGAAAGAGGCTGGTGAGATCGCAGGTTTAACCGTACGCCGTATCGTAAACGAACCGACTGCCGCTTCTTTGGCTTATGGTTTGGATAAGACGAACAAAGATATGAAGATCGCCGTATTCGACTTAGGTGGTGGTACATTCGATATCTCCATCCTTGAGTTAGGTGACGGCGTATTCGAGGTAAAATCAACAAACGGTGATACTCACCTTGGTGGTGATGACTTCGACCACGTAATCATCGACTGGTTGGCTGAAGAATTCGAACGTGAGGAAGGCGTAGACTTACGTAAAGACCCGATGGCTTTACAACGTTTGAAAGAAGCTGCCGAGAAAGCGAAGATCGAGTTGTCAAGTACGACTAGCACGGAGATCAACTTGCCGTATATCATGCCGGTAAACGGTATTCCAAAGCACTTGGTTAAGACTTTGACTCGTGCTAAATTCGAGCAATTGGCTGACGGTCTGATCCAAGCATGTATCGAACCGTGCCGTCAATCCTTGAAAGACGCAGGTTTGTCAACTTCTGATATCGACGAAGTGATCTTGGTAGGTGGTTCTACTCGTATCCCGGCTGTACAGGCTATCGTTGAGAAATTCTTCGGTAAAGCTCCGTCTAAGGGCGTTAACCCGGATGAAGTAGTAGCCGTAGGCGCAGCGATCCAAGGTGGTGTATTGACAGGTGAGGTTAAAGACGTATTGCTGTTGGATGTTACTCCGCTGTCTTTAGGTATTGAGACAATGGGTGGTGTAATGACTAAATTGATCGAGTCTAACACGACAATCCCGACCAAGAAGTCCGAGACATTTACGACTGCCGTAGACAATCAGCCTTCTGTTGAGATCCACATCTTGCAAGGTGAGCGTTCTTTGGCTAAAGATAACAAGTCTATCGGTCGTTTCCACTTGGATGGTATACCTGCCGCACAACGTGGTGTTCCTCAGATCGAGGTTACATTCGATATCGACGCTAACGGTATATTGAACGTATCCGCTAAGGATAAAGGAACCGGCAAAGTACAAAGTATCCGTATCGAGGCTTCCAGCGGTTTGAGCGACGACGAAGTTAAGCGTATGAAAGAGGAAGCTGCTTCTAACGCTGAGGCCGATAAGAAAGAGAAAGAGCGTATCGACAAGTTGAATCAAGCGGATAGCATGATCTTCCAGACTGAGAAGCAATTGAAAGATCTTGGCGACAAGCTACCGGCAGACAAGAAAGCTCCGATCGAAGGTGCCTTGAACAAATTGAAAGAAGCTCATAAGGCTCAGGACATCGCAGGTATCGATGCTGCTATGGCAGAATTGAACAGCGTATTCCAAGCAGCTAGCCAAGAAATGTACAACGCTCAAGGTGGCGGCGCTCAAGGCGGCCCGCAAGCAGATCCTAACTTCGGTGGTCAACAAGCTGGCGGTAACGCAGGTAGCAGCAACAACAGCAAAGACGGTAACGTTACGGACGTTGACTTTGAGGAAGTCAAATGATTCCGATAAGGAAACAGATAACAAACAACAAGCAAAAGCGTGCAGCTCAATGAGTTGCACGCTTTTGCGTTTATGGGGTTCATGGTTGCTATGTGTTTTCTATGGGCTTTTTTATCTCTTATTTGCGACATGTTTGCGACACGTCTTATTTGGCGATAAGGTACAACTTAGATTGATATAACCCATTTAAAACGAGAAGAATATGCCAAGAGGAAATTACACTATTCAAAGAAGTTGCGAGGAGTGCGGTAAAATCTTTACTCCTCCGACATTAGTGTCGAAGTATTGTTGTCCGGCTTGTTCCAAGAGGGCGTATAAGAAAAGACAAGTCGCAAAAGAGAAAGAGGCGATACGCCAAGCATTGATTAGACGAATACCATCCAGTAAGGGGTATCTAACCGTAAAGGAAGCTATGCTGATTTACGGAATTAGTAAAGACGTTCTTTATCGTATGATACGGCAAGGCTTGATACCGTCATACAATTTTGGTCAACGTCTAATACGCCTTAGTCGGCAATATATGGACGAACACTTCAAAACAAAGGCAGGGAGTAGAAAGAGAAAAAAGGAAGCATTGTCCTTTGAACCCAAAGACTGTTATACTATCGGAGAGATTGCCAAGAAATTCCATATCAATGACAGCAGTGTCTTTAAGCACATACGCCGTCATTCTATTCCTACACGCCAAATCGGTAACTATATTTATGTTCCCAAATCTGAAATTGATAAATTATACAAGTCGTTATGAAGAAAGCATTACCTAATACCAAAGTGACCGTCAAGCTCAGAAGGTCGAACTACAAAGAAGAGTGGTATCTGATTATAGAGTCATACCCAGTTTATAAGCGAGGTTCAACTCGGGCAAGCCGTGTGGTGGAATCTATTAACCGGACTATATCCACACCTGTTTGGGACAAGTCGTCCATTGCACGTATTTTGCCGGATGGAACATTCAACTATAAACCTAAGCGTGATTTGAATGGAATTATCCAATGCCGTTCGACGATAGACCAAGAGGCTTGTATCTATGCTGACAATGTCCGTAAGTTACGCCAACACGAATACGATAGTGCCATCCTTTACACTGATAAGGAAAACGAAATCGCTGCACAGAATGAGCGGAGCGAACAGGATTTTATCAAGTATTTCAATAGTATTATAAGCACACGTCATCCCAATAGTTCCGATTCGATTATAGTCAACTGGAGGCGTGTAGGCGAATTATTGAAAATGTATTCGCATGGGCAACCAATTCCATTCAAGGCGATTTCAGTTAAACTGCTTGAAGATATAAAGATGTTCCTTCTTCGTGCTCCAATGGGAGGGAATAAGAAAGGTACTATCTCACAAAATACGGCATCAACCTATTTCTCCATACTCAAAGCCGGACTGAAACAGGCATTTATTGATGAATATCTTACAGTTGATATAAGTGCAAAAGTAAAGGGAATAACAAACATTGAGAAACCCCGTGTTGCACTTACCATGAATGAGGTGCAAATGTTGGTTGATACCCCTTGCAAGGATGATGTTTTGAAACGTGCGTTCTTGTTCTCTATTCTCACAGGATTGCGCCATAGTGATATTCAATCTTTGAAATGGAAACAGATTCAACAAACAAGTAAGGGAACATGGCAAGCGGTCGTTGTGCAGCAAAAGACAAAAAGACCGGATTACAAGCCTGTCATCCAGCAAGCACTTCAATTATGTGCCATACGTCCAAACGATGATGAAGCACTTGTTTTTGAAGGACTGACCGATGCCTCTTGGATTTCTCGTCCTCTGAAAGTCTGGATAGAAGCATCCGGTATCAAGAAGCACATCACCTTCCATTGTGGGCGACATAGCTACGCTTCGTTGTTGCTGGAAAATGGCGTTGACATATACACAATCAAGTCTTTGATGGGACATACAAACGTCAAAACTACGCAGATTTATACGCATCTTGTAAACGAACAAAAGGAGAAAGCCGCCAATACACTGTATATAGAAAATTTGGATTTATAGGTTGTGGTGGTTATATCCACCATTGAGCACCAACGACTTATGTAATACCAATCATATACTTACCACCATTTGCCCCTCATGAAGCATCGACTTTTTGAGGGGTGTTTTGTAGCATTGAGACTTTCGGTGAGGAATGTGTTAGTCCCAATAATAGTTTATTCCCCTTTTATTATGTTTTCCAATAAATTCTCGTATTAATGAAACTTAAATCTGTTAGTGGTAAATGAGCGGTTGATTGGTGGTGGTCAAGCACCTATTTAGCACCTATAAGCATCCCTATATTTTTGCGGCATAAACTTTAATACGAAGAAAAAATGGCTTATAAAGTAAATTCATTGGAAGAAATGCCGAATGCGTTGTCCTACTTGATTGAGTCCGTAGAAGTACTGCAATCCAAAGTAAATGCCTTGCAACATAAGCAGGTAAGTAACTCACCTAAGTGGATGGATATAGACGAGCTTTGCGCTTATCTTCCATCACATCCAGCCAAGCAAACGGTTTATGGATGGGTATCAACCAAACAGATTCCCGTACATAAAATAAATAAAGCGTTGGCTTTTCTGCAATCTGAGATTGACGATTGGTTGAAGAACAAATCGCATAAGACACAGGATGACTTAATGGAAGAAGCCAGACGATTTGTCGAATCTAAAAAGATTATCAGATGATGGAAACGACAGACTATTGTTTTTCATTCTTTCGCAAGCCCATTCAAAATATCGAACCGATAAGGGCGGTAGGTATTGTGGATGTGTATCGTTATATCATTGGGCATTATGCCCAACCACAAACCGAAGCCCTGCGGCTGATGCAGCCTTCTCCCGAAGCCAAAAGATATAAAGCCACCCATTTCGACTATTGTACTTTTTCGGGATTATTCCGTAAACGGAATGAAAAGGAACTGATTATGCACTCAGGATTGATGTGTTTAGATTTCGACCATGTGGAGAATATCGTGGAGCTAAAACAGCAATTACTCAATCATGAATATTTCGATACGGAACTGTTATTTGTTAGTCCATCCGGTAGCGGATTGAAGTGGATAATACCTGTTGACTTGAAAGGATGGGAACATTCCCGGTACTTCAAGGCTGTCGCCAACTGTATCAAAGCAACAGGTTTGCCATCAGTGGATATGTCCGGCAGTGATGTGGCTCGTTCATGCTTCCTGCCATACGACCCACAAGCATATATTAACTCTAAATACAAAGATGATGTCGAAGAAAATATTTTCCGCCCAAGATTGGGAGAATGTCCCTTCTGAAATACAACAGGCACATACACCAAGTATTGCCCCTATATATAATAAGGTGGAGGATGATGTGGAAAGTGTTGTTCGGGAGATAGAACAGTGTGCCATTGATATAGCCCCTCATTATAAAGATTGGGTGGAGTTGGGCTTTGCGCTTGTGGATGGATTGGGAGAGAACGGGCGGGAGTATTACCACCGCATCAGCAGGTTTTACCCTACCTATCAAAGGGAAGAAACGGATAAACAATATACGCATTGTCTGCACTCCAAAGGGCAAGGCATTACTATCCGTTCTTTCTTCCATTTGGCAAATCAATCTGGAATCCCATTGGCTCCGTTCAGTAAAGAGCATTTATCCATTTTACCAAATATCCAAAATGGTAAAACGAGTAAATGGATAAAGTCTGAGGAAGAACTTCCTGCATTTCCTGAATGTGTGTTTGAGCATCTACCTCCTTTTCTAAATGAGGTTGTCAATAACTCCATTTCAGTAGATGACCGTGATACGATACTGATTGGGGCTATTGTGTGTTTGTCAGTCTGCTTTCATAATGTTTGTGGCGTGTACGATGAGCGCATTGTTTATCCGAATCTATATCTGTTCGTGGTGGCAGATGCCGGTATGGGAAAAGGAGCATTGACCTTATGCCGAGAACTTGTAGCTCCCATCAACCGCCATTTGCATGAACTTTCAAAACGATTGGAACAGGAATACAAGGAAGCGATGAATGCTTATATCAAAGGCAAGAAAGATAGTGGAAGGTCTATGCCAGCCGAGCCGCCCATGCGTATGCTTGTCATTCCTGCCAATAGCAGCGCAAGCTCTTTCTTGAAGATATTAGGAGATAATGACGGAATAGGACTGTTGTTTGAATCGGAGGGCGACACGTTAAGCCAGACTTTGAAGTCTGACTATGGCAATTATTCCGATGTGTTGCGAAAGGCCTTTCATCATGAATTGGTCAGTTTGAGCCGTCGCAAGGACAGGGAATATTGTGAAGTAGCTAATCCGAGAGTTTCTGTAGCTTTGGCTGGAACTCCCGAACAGGTAAGAAGATTGATACCTGATGCGGAAAACGGATTGATGAGTCGCTTTTGCTTCTATATCATCCGCTTCAAACGAGGCATAAGAAATGTGTTTGCCACAAGCGACATCTCCCAATCTAAAAATGCAATGTTCAAACTATTGGGAGATAAATTCTGCCATCTGCATGAGGATTTTGTACGGCAGGGAAATTATTCCTTTTCCCTTCCCTCCGATTTACAGGAACACTTTATTGAATATCTCAGCCGTGTGAATGAGGAGTGTTGTGACGAAGTAGATAACAAGATGCAAGGTGTAGTCAGACGGATGGGACTGATTGCTTATCGTATAATGATGGTGTTGACCGCTGTCCGGCATTTGGAGAATGTACATCGTAATTCTTCCTCACTTGACGAAGCAGAGCAATTGGTTTGCCATGAGTATGACTATTCTATAGCCATGAGTATTTGCGAAACCTTACTTTATCATGCCGTATTCATTTATCAGAATTTGTCAGGAAATCAGTCCAAACGATTCAATTCCGCTTCGCAAGAGATTGGCGTTTATGCACGAAGGAATACCCTTTATAATATGTTACCCGATACTTTCACAAAGAAGGATTATGATGCACTGGTTTCATCTTTGGGCGAGAATGGAAGTACGGCAAACAAGTGGATAGAAGCCTTTATTAAAGATGGTAAGCTATGCCGAATAGAGCAAGGGAAATATAGGAAGATTTTTTGAGTGGCAAGTTTGTGTTTTAGTGTCACTAAAACCTATGCGGCAAGCGGATAAACTGTCACTCTCAAAAAATCAATTTATGAACATCGAAAGTTAAGATAAATATGAAGGAGAAGACACTAGGCGGTCGCCCGAAGTTGGCGAGTTATCAGAAACGCACGAAATGTTTTCGGGTAATGTTTACCGAGAACGACTATATCTATATCCAATCCAAAGCGGAACAGGCAGGATTGTCTGTCAATGAATTTTGCCATCAGGCGGCAATGGATTGTCAGGTCTGTCAGCGCATCAGTCAGGAAATGGCATCGGCAATCCGTGACCTTTCCGGTATCGCCAATAATGTCAATCAGATAGCCCATCAGATGCACACTTATGGTTTGGAAGCAGTCAAACAACAATGCTTTTCAATCATATCAGAAGTCAGTAGAATCATCAACCAAGTAAAGAACAATAGCCATGATAGCAAAGATTAAAACAAGAGCAGATTTTGGAGGAATAGTGAATTACGCCAATGACCAAAAGAACAAGAAGAAGTGTGCCACACTTTTAGCACACGAAGGTGTCTGTGCCATCAGCAATAAAACCATAGCCGATTCTTTTCAGATACAAGCATCTATGCGCCCGAAAGTAAAAAGTCCGGTGAAACACGTATCACTTGCTTTTTCTTCGCAAGACATTAGCCGTTTCCCCGATAACGAAGAAGGAGATGCGCTGATGGTGGAGACTGCCAAGAAATGGATGGAACAAATGGGGATTCGTAATACTCAATATATCATAGCCCGGCATCATGACACGAAATATCCTCATTGTCATTTGGTATTTAATCGGATAGACAATGAAGGCAATCTTATTTCTGACAGCAATGAAAGAATACGCAATGCAAAAGTTTGTCGTGCTTTGACAAAGGAGTATGGTCTTTACTTTGCCCCTAAAAATAGCAAAGCCAGAAATAAGAACCGTTTACGTCCTCATCAATTACGGAAATATAATCTCCGTTCTTCAGTTCTTGATGCACGAGCAAATTCTCATTCGTGGAATGGCTTTTGGGGCATCCTCAAAGGTCAGGGTATAGATATGCGTTTTAATCACGCTGAGAACTCGGATAAAATTTGTGGTATATCATTCTGTCAGGATGAGTATAGCATGGCTGGTTCTAAACTTGACCGTGATTTGAGCTTTAACAGCCTTTGTGCCACGTTGGGCAATGTAGCTGCGGAACTGTTCATTCAACCTCATCAAGCCATAACTCCTAGTGGAGGCGGAGGAACCAACAATGAACAAGGATGGCGAGACGATAAAAACAAAGACAACGAAAGAAACGAACCTTTTTATAAAACCTCAAAACGTAGAAGATAATGAAAGAAGATGTAGTAGCTGCAAATCTTGCGAATTTGCGCCAAAGTATCAATGAACTGAAAGAGAGTATTGAAAAACAGAACGCTACTGTTCCTAAATCGGGACAGACTGTGAATTTGGGATTTGACGAGAAGACCATCTATAATGGAGTGGCTAAGACCTTCTGTGCTTGTTGGAATGATGCGCTGTCGGTAGTCAAGAAGCACGTTTGGAAACAACAGCCGGACACATTGCCATTTTCATTATGGTTTCCAAAACTTGTTGAACTGTTTAAGCAAAAGTCCAAACTTCTTGAATATCTTTACAGGCACGTTTGTGATTACAATGTTAATCGTATGACCATTGAAGCAAATACTGAGTGCATATTGAAACGGCAGAATGAGATTTTGGCAAAAATTCATGAGTTGAAAAGCCCTGTAACCATTATTTCACCCAATATCAATGGAATGTTTATACGGGGTTATCATATAAAACTCCTGTATATTGTGCCCATTATTGCCGTTATTATTATATGGGCTGTTGTTGCTTCTGCTAGTAGTATGAAGTATAAGGAAGAATCCTTTGCGCATTATTTTATGTATAGGGCAGTGAAAGAACAATATCAGCATTTAGTGGAAATTACTTATGTAAAATCTAAGCCTGATGCGGAATAAGAAGTTTTTTATAGATTATTATCGTATGGCAAGCCACTTGATAACGATTAATATTTTACCCCCAATATATTATTAAAAACAATTTTAGTAAAAAAGACCTTTAATAATATATTGGGGACTTTCTATATTTCAACCAATTTATTAAGTGGTTGCAGACGACGAGTTTTAATGTATTCTATTTCTTCTTTCGGAAGTGAATCAAATTCTTGTTTTAGTTTATACAACTCTCCATTTGATTTAGATATGGCGTCACGTAGATTTACATAAAAGCCAAGTGCACGGTTAACATTGGCTCCAAAATTAGGATGTTCTTTAGTTTGAGCAAAATCTTTCGAGTGAATTATTCCATAAAAAATCATCTGTTCTTCTTGGGATAAAGCATTTAGTGCCTTTAGCCAATTTGACATTGATAAATAGTGCCCCTTAGAATCCAACCACTCAAAGAAGAAACGATAAATAATGTAGGTATCTGGCATTTCTAATAGTGTCAAATATTCTTCTGGTGAATTACCAAAAGCTTTCTCAAAATATGATTTCCCCTTACCTATAGACCCTTTCGTGCTGTTTAGAACGGCTTGAACCGCACGTATATATTTCCGATTCCAATGTTCACCTATATAATCCCTATTATGGCTATACTCTCCAAATAACGGATGATATTTCATTGGAAATGAATATATATTGATGTTTAGTTCATCACATAAATCTACATTAATCTTCATTCGCTCGTAGAGTTCAATTGGCTTATCCTTGAAGTTGTAGAGCAGATAGTTGGAATAATCTTTCATTCCATTATCAACACACATTTTAATTGCATTGATATATGTTTCAGTAATAGCTGTGTTATCAAATGCAATTCGCAATGGAGATATTGCTATTCGTGATAATTGTTGAACGATATGAGGAGTAAATAGACGTGCGTCTACTCCTTGATTGAAATCAACAGTCTTCTTTTTCTTTCTCGGAACATATTTACGTTCCTTATAGAATGGCTCTATCTCATCATATGAAGCAATTAGGTTCTCTTTTGTTGTCGTTTCTAGTTTTAGGACATGGTATTTATACATGATAGAGTAAACCTTGTAAGACAATTCCTTATCTTTTATACTAGATAGAAAGGTTGACATTGCCTTCTGTGTCTTCCTGACATACCCTCTATCATTTTTTCCATCTTTCAGATTCTTGATACCTATCATAAGAGAATCTGGCTCTTCCCATATTGCTCCAGTATAGAATCCACAATCTACTATTTCGTCAATAATTTTATCAAAGGAATGTGATGCCAGAACATTATTATCCATAAGTAGTAAATCCTTTTGGTCTCCACAAATTTCAATAACTTTCTGAATTCTTTCTTTCAAAGGTATAAAATCCTCATATTTAGGTTCCAATCGTGGCACAGCACAGAATGCGCAATGACGAATACAACCACGTGTTGTATAGCCATAAAAAGCGTTTGACATTGGATATTCATATTCGTTCTCTTCTAAGATAGTATAATCAAGTGGAAGTTCATCCACAATCATATCATTATCAGGATCGAGTATTCCTGGTCTATTCAACAACCCTATATAAGGTTTTATACCTGTTGCTTCTTCTAGTTCCTTTGGTTGTAGTGTCGCTAAAACACCACCGACCATAATAGAACCATTCTTCTTTAAAAGATTCTTAAAATTATTTATTGTTTTAACAGTAATGTCAAAATAGAATGTAAAGAGTGTTGTAATGGCAATTCTGTCCCATTCTGGATGCTTGAGATATTCTTTTTTCCAGTAATAGTCTTTATAGTATATCACCCAGTTTGTTAAAAGTATATTATCATCAAATTCAAAAAGACATAACTTCTCAAATTCTGATTGTTTACGAGTCTTTATATAGTTAATAATGATGTCACGCTTCGATTGCCAGAGAAAACCTTTGTGCAATTCACTTAGTTTCTTTATACACAAATCAGCTGCACGTTCTATCACGAAAGTCTTAAATTCACCTTTATAAAAGACGACATTATCCCCCAAACTCTTATAATAAGTTGACAACTTCATAAGGGCTATAGGGGGAAATTTGTTTTTATAATTAGGTTCTATTAATAGTATATTTCTACTCATTATTGTCTAATAACTTCTTCTTTAATTTTTTCTTAATTCGCTCAAGCGAAATAGGGTCTAGTTTTTTATCTGCATTGAGTACACTATAAACCTTTTTCATAATCTGCCACTCGGATTTTCCAAGTCCTCGATATACATCAGTTTCTTTGGGTTCTTGGGTATTCGGAGTCGACGATATTATTGATGATCCAGTTGGAGTAGATGGCTGATTTGTTACTGCAGCATTAGGAGATGTGGCTTCTTCAAGTTCATCCATAACCTTGTTGACCATCCCGCGAATATTAATTTGATCAATTTTTTCTTCCGGCTTTTTTGATGCATTTTTATCTGAAACTTTTTTGTCTGCTTCTTTTTGCCAATATTTAACAGTTTGATCAACTAAAGGGCTTACTTCTGTGTTCTGCGCTACATCTTTTAATTTTTTTGCAAGCTCACTCTTGTATTTTTTGATATCAGCCTGTGCTTTGACTTTGTTTTGCTTTGCTACATCACTATCAGGCTCATTGACCAGAACAGACTTTGCTTGTTTCAATATAATTTCAGAGTCTATGTATGGTTTTAAAGCTGCACTGCCAATACGACTAAGCGTATCATATATTTTCTTTAGCTCCTTGAACTTATTCTTTAGAAGATTATCAAATACTTCTTTTTCAGTACTTTGACATAAACCATTACGTGAACCTGCTGGTATAATATTTCTATGTGTAATAAACACTTCTCCAACAAAATAGTTTGCATCAACGGGCTTGGGGAAGTAAGCTGCCAAGGTTTCTTCGTTACCAACTGCCATATTATGTTTGCGAAGTCTAATTCCCCTAAAAGGAACAGAATTCATCTGCTCTGCAGGTGTTTTCAGAGAATACCATCCCCACGCTAACTGTCCAAAGTCGTGGTCACTAATTTCGAAGAATGTTGGTGGTGTTATGTCAGCTTGCGTACCGGCCACATCTATTTTAGGAGTATATGGTTTCTCTATTTCTTTAGACGAATCTCCCTGTTTCAATGAGATGACACAGACTTTTTCCGCATCTAACAATGGCTTAAAATCTGGACATATGTCTAAGCCTTCAAGCATCATTTCGTCAAAGATATACTGATATGGTACTGGTGCTGTGATGGCAAGATACTCATATACTTTATCATAGTCCAATAGTTCATCTTTGGCATTAATCAATCTAACGCGAAAATAGTGCTCGGTTTCATTCTCGTGTTCTTTGACAAGCTGTGTGACAGAATCCACAATTTCACCAATTTCATAGTCTATGTCACTCTCGATAAACTTACGGGCGGCCTCAGCATCAAATGTGAGTATAGACTTAATGTTTTCGTTTACGTAGCTTGTTTCAAAAACAATTTTATCGCACCAATTAGCACCAACAAGGCGACCTATTCCGTAATTTCCAATATCATCGTAGCCATTTTTTGTAGAAGCTCCGATGTCAACAAGTGTATCGCCAATTTTATCAAAAGGCACTCCTGTACCTCTATCTAAAACAACCACTTCGTGTGCATATCGATTAATCTCTACCGATATCACTTCACTATTCTGTAGATTTTTGATTAAACCCATACGTTGTGCTGCATATAAAGAATCGCATGCATTTTGCACATATTCTCTATACACAACATTTGAGTCGTAATAGTTTTGCCCCATGCAAAGTTGTAGGAGTTTCTTTCCTCCTTTAAACTTATGTCCTTCCATTATTTATTTTCTTTATATGGTGGTCTTGGAAATTTGATTTTGATAAGCGAACGTAGTGCTGGATTTTGAATTATGTATTCTCCTGGTGACAAACGAGTCATCATACTACGATAAGTGTCTCCCACATATCGATAATCAGATTTACCTACTTCCACAAAGTTACTTCGTCCATAAGCTGATGTTGCACAATTACCTTTCACTCGGTCATGAATAGCACTACGAAACTGTTCGACAGAAAAAAGAATCAGTCCTAAAGAACGTCCACGTTCGGTTATTTCCAATAATTGTCTCAAAATTGGTGAACTTTTGGGAGTGTCGGTTGATGCGTACTTATTTAACTCGTCAACAAATACAACAATTTTGTCTGGCATGCCTTCAATACTCTTTGCACTCATCATTTCGTGGAGTGTTTCCATTACATCGCCAAACACAAATGCTTGAGATTTTTCATCCAACTTTGCAATATCTATAACAGCAACTTCATTGGGACGAATTTTTTTTACTTCCTCTGATAAGACGGTCTCAAAACGTTCATCCGCTACATTGTCAGCAAATACCTTGTCACTTAGAACTTTCTCTATTATACGGTTGAATTTTTTCCACGAAGCCAGTAATATACCCGTTTTTTGACATGTTTCTTTATTCTCAAGGACTTCTTTCAATTTATTCTTGAATGTATGCCAGCTTTGAATGTTACCAAAAGGAGGACGCTCATTTGATATATATGAGACAATACTTTCCATCGTCCCTGTCGCATCATCTTCTCCTGCAAAGAAATAGTCAAGATTGTCAATGCAGCTTTTGCAAGTGTATTTAAATATTTTCATCTTGTTCTTTGCTTGCTGCAACTGTACGGTTTCTGTCCAATTACCAAACGATTGAATATTATGGTTTGCTACATTGTCTGAATAAGGATAGAAGAAACGAACATTAGAGAATGGCTTTATTTCCATTTCTAATTCTTTATATACTTTTTTATCGTCGTCCTTTAATTCTGCCGGAGTATCTATTGACAATAAGTCTTGACCTTTGATGTTGAATATGACAAAAGCGATACTCTTTTTATTTTCATCAGAATCCGCCATCTTATCATACTTCTGTTGAAGCGCATTCAACAAGAACATGCAATATGAAGTTTTGCAAGCTAGCCCTGAAATACCTGAAATATTTAAATGTGCCCCATCAGGACCAACAAGAAAATTTGCATTTATATCTACAGGGACTTTCTCACCATACATCTCTAGATATCCACAGCGAAGAGGGTTCTTTACATTTTTGGGACCCAATCCCAAGGCACTCTGTATATCTTCAATGTTGCATGTTGATACATTTTTCCCATGCTGTACAGGTGTGTATATGTCCTTGCTGTTTCCAACTACTCTTGCCTTAATATAGTTAAATGCAAGACGGTCAGTATTTCCTTCAGAATTAGGTTCAACACTACCAAAATCTGATGATATAAAACTTGATAGGTGATTTGCTGAATCTGTAACATGACTTATTGATTCAATCACTCCAAAGGTGACTGAATTGTCAAGATGAGGAACTTTGACCACATCAAAAGGACCTAACTTGCAGCCTGCTTTAGTCCAAAAATAGAACTCATCTATAGTAGATGGATTCTTTTCTGTTGCTGATATTTTTCCAATAACGGCTTCCATATTATATCTTTTTTGTTATTATTTTTTCATTAATATATTTTGCTTTGCAAAAACTTTCTGTGAGATAAACAGGATAAAGATGCTTTGCCCATCGATTATCTTTTCCATAACACACAGGATATGCTTCATTGATTAAATGTGCTGATATATTATCAATCAAAGCAGTGTCAACCAAGTCATCATTTGGTAAAATGAATTCGACCTTAATTACATCAGAGGTAAGAGTCGCTTTATTGGGGGTATTCCTTAATCTGAGATACCATACACAGTACATTTTTCCTTCATGTTTATATTTATATGCATTAGTTCTGTAGTGTGGCTGTAATTCAGAAATTATCCTACCTATTTTGGGTTCTGCAAGAGACAATAACTCGGGATTGAAATCTTTTGACACACCAATTACATTTTTTAATTTATGTTTATATTTTGCAATATCCAAGTCTTCATCTGGTCTATTTGTAAAATCTCTTTTATACTCCAGTGTGCCATCTTTTACTAGCCACGATCGATTGTTGAGGATATTATTGGGATCTGAACACATTTCGCCAACCATAGTTTGTTCTTGATCCATCATTTCATTTTGAACAACAGTTATTGCTTGATGCAAGAATTTATTCTTTTCTTTTGTTAAATCTCCATCAGTAGGATAGCATACAATACGGTCAAAAGAAAATGAGTTATCACCTTCTTTCTCTTTTAAAGCCGTATTTATCTCCTCGCATTTCTTTCTCAAATAATTTTCTCCTTGATCATCATAGTCAAAACCTTGAGGTACAACTAAGATAAGTTTACGGCAAATTTTATACTGTTCTATATTTCTTCTATTGCGTTGGCAACACCCTACAATAATTTGCCCTACAACTACAGGATAAACATTTCCGCTTATTATCATTTCGTTTGTCTTATATACATGCCGAGAACCATCTAAGAAATACTTTAGAGGACTCTTATTTAGTTTTTTATCTATATCCTCTTGAATGATTTCATGAGAGGCAGGGCTTGGATGAGTTTCAGCAAAACGATTTTTACTTTTATCGTAAGTCTCTCGTCCTGCGTCGTGATCTTCAAAGTCTCCAAATAAACCTTCTGAGTCTGTGTCTATTCGATGCTTTAGTGTGTCATATGCATCAATCCTATGGTCGGAATGCGCAACAATATAATCCATAACAAATCCCATATGTCTCTATTTTCGTCAAATCTTCATAACTTATTTTTTATTGACCACAATAAATCCTTTGTGTCCACTTCTAGGACTTTTGCGATCTCAACCAATGTTTCTAAATTCGGTTGCATGGTATTTGTACACCATTTTGAAACAGTTCCAGGGTCTTTTCCCAACTGTTCTGCCAGCCATTTATTGGTGCGTTTCTTTTCTGCTAAAACCACCTTCAAACGATTTATGTCTTTATTCATATGTTCTATGATATATTTTATGGACAAAGGTAATCATTATAATCGAAACTCTATTCAAATTATAATGATTACCTAATAAATATATGTCGAGAAACGACTTTATATTGAAATATATTTCAATGCATATATTGGACACTTACTTTGATTTATTTTCTTTATCCCTTCTTTCTTTTACTTTTTCCAACCCCGGCATCTTTTTAGCTAATGCACTTTCTCCGGCAGGAAAATAGAGTGGAAAGACTTGGAATAAGAAACTCACAATTTCACTACGGCTTTTATCCATATTGTAAAAAGCAGAGCAGATAAAGTACATTAGTTCTTGTTGACTACATGTTTCTTTGGGCTGTATGTTTATTGAGGGAACAACTATCAAGTCATGTTTAGCAAATGATAGAGCACTAGCAAGAATAGCTTTCTGTTCTTCTTCGGTAAACATCTTTATTTTCCCAGCCAACCATTCAAGCTCTCTTTGCTGAAGTGCCTGTTGCTTTTCATTCTGATGTTCCAATAGGATTGCTACGTTTTCTTGTTGCTTTTCGGTCAAGGCATTTTCCAATGCTTGATTCTTTCGTTTAAGGACATTGAATTTCAGCAATGCGGCAATGTACATACAGAAATACCCTACTGCAATATCGAATATTAGGACAAGCAGATAATTGTTGTTTGAATTTTTAGTGTCCCCGGTCATATACTCACTGATAGGAATAACGGCAAATAGCATGATGGTGGCTATTGCATAAAGCACTCTGTATCGCGTTTTGTGGCTTACTTGCGGCAAGGAAGCAAACAAAAAGGCGATAATCAAAACGGCAATTATTGCACAAAGTGGAATGAAAGATGTTCCCATAGGTTTGTTGTTTGGTTTATGGTTTAACAATTATGCGCCAATAACCAGCCTTGTCAGAACCTTCGTGAACCAAAATTCCCATACCCCTAAGGCTCTTGATATTTTTCTCTATAGCGCGTTTAGTTACACCAATCTTGTTGGCCATATTATCAGCTGTGATTGAAGGATCTGAAATAACGAGGTCGATTATCTTTTGTGCAGTTTTACTGACTTTCTTCTGTGTTTCCGATGTATCTCCGAACTTATCCGCATTTACACCGAACTTTTCGACCGAACTTTCTTCATTTACACCGAACTCTTTTGTGTTTACACCGAACTTTTCGACCGAACTTTCTTCGTTTACCGGGTACTTTTCGAGGGTACTATTTACCCTGTTGGCTACTTCTTCAACAGGCATTCTTCCGTTGTCACCCCAGTTCAAATTATAGAATGTGGTGTAGAAAGAAGTCGCTTCCGTTTGATATTGCGGCTCTTTACCTTGCAGGAAATTGGGTAGCTTCTCTGTAAGCTCTCGCATTTTGCGTAAGCCGGAACCACGTTTTTCCATATAATCCAACTGTGTGAACACATCCGCAATGACGGGGTTGCGGCGCATGGACGGCACTTTGTATATGTCACGGTCTTGAATCTGTGTTCCGTCAAGCATTGCGCCCGGTGATACCAGTTCTATACGGTCATCGTAAATATCGATATGTACTTCACCGCCCATCACGGTATAATCTCTATGGATAAGATGGTTTACCAATCCTTCGAAGATGGCACGGTCGGAATAGTCGGGGAGGTTAAGGCGATAGTTTGGCATCTTCACCCAGCCGCTCATGGTATAGTTTTTGATGA